>Ga0307512_10000067_pt1 | contig 120400 bp, 116 predicted proteins | sample 14_EM_MG_FD_200267 | JGI IMG/M metagenome (GOLD analysis project Ga0307512, IMG submission 200267) | Populus trichocarpa ectomycorrhiza microbial communities from riparian zone in the Pacific Northwest, United States - 14_EM | ecosystem: Host-associated > Plants > Roots > Unclassified... | reverse complement strand
TGGTAATTCTTTATTCCATTCTGGGCTCAATAACCCCCCCCCCCCTTTTGGTGCACTTCCACAGTAATGGGTGCTACTCAATCCCTGCAAAGGCTCCTCTGTGAGGATTGTCACTTCTATCTATGATTCCATGGTCCTTACCCCTCATTTTCAGCATTCCTCCACTGGACTAGGCACTTCTCACTCATGATTAGTGCTGCTTGGTCTGGATTGGTACTGTGCTATATTCTTTTGCGCTCTATACCCCCCGGTTGGCACCCCTCCACTTGTATGGGTGCTTCTCAGCTGGGTTCGGTTCTTCTCCATCACAGTTTCCATACTGCTCATTCACTTACAAGCACTCCCCAACATGCACTTCTCGTTTCGTGGTAGTCACTCCTCTTTTTCGTCAAAATTATCATATTGGCTCTCAAACTCCATTTTGATTTACAGGTAGCTAACATCTCATTACACCTTTGTTGGATATCACAAATCGAGCCAAAATACATAAGAATTCAATTTCACCCACCTGCCAGGTTTAAATTATCGGGAGATGCAAGCAACACCGTTGACTTCTGTACACTGTTGTTGAATTGTGTATTGCTGCTTTTGTCAGCCTGGATGCGATAGGGGATGTAGTCGAAAACAGCGACAAGATGTTGCGATGATATCATTCGATTGCGTGGTCTGCATAATGTTTCGGTGTACCTGTTTTCTTTTTTTGAATTACTTACCATTTTCTTCGTTTCCTTAAAGTGGTGATGCAAAATGTTGAATGTTGAGGAACATATTGTTAGCTGGTATAAGTGTGATTAAGCAGGGATGATAAAGAATGATCCATGCATCCAATTTGCTGTCGAGCATATACATCGGCAGAGTCTCACATCACCCATGGATTCCTTCCATTAAATACCCATCAATACCCAGGCAACTCTTCGAGTTTGTTTGGGATTGCTGCATTGGTTGGGCAACAATCCTCGGGGCTTTCAAAGTACTCTCCAGCACTCTGGTGTATTCCCAACTTATCTCAATTGCTCCAATGCTGCGCCTGTTCCAGTCCTTTGGAGATCCAAGTAACTTGAAAGGCCACATGGAACGCCCTTTACGGTTCTGATTCTCTCCTGATATTGACTCTTCGAAGTTTACACTCCACCTCCTCTTACACACTCCTGCAGGCTCCCAGTGACTAACATACATTTGACTGATGTGTACCATGTCGGCTTTCAAGTGCATCTTTGAGTTTTCTCAATCACTGCCCCAATCCAAGCCCATCTCCAACCTCGCTCAATCACAACCTCCAAGTACATTGCAAAGTTCACATACTGGGCATCTCCACATGTTTCTGTGATTGTGCTCGATGACCATCTAATTGACTGTACGTATAGATGTAGATTGACTTGGATTGTGATTAGATGCACTATTATCATGTAGCGAATCTTCTTCTGATTGAAACAAAGATGAATATGATAGAACAAATGCTTCTTGGTTATGCAACACTAATTACCACTGCAGTGAGTATACAATGCACCATTTAAAGCCTCCGCAGAGCTATGTAGAGGTCGCATATGTTACCCGGGAAGAAATCTGCAGTCCGGCACAGATGTTCTAAGTTGCTCTCAAAGTCTTCCGCAGACCTGTGCAGAGTTCTCACCTGCTCCAAAATTTGACTATCCTACATATCAGATAATGTTGCATTCTGAATGCACCACCATATCTGCAGGTGCTGTCAGATGCACATCAGAATACTCTTGCAGCATCTGAGAGCAGTCTGGTTAGCTCCAGGGGAGAATGGAAGCACCTGCAATTACTTAAAAGCACCTGTGAGGTTGACTGCAGTGTCTGAGAGGCTTGCATGTGGCTTCTGGACGCGCTACATTTTGCTAATGAATAAATCAACAGAATTTGCATTATCGTTACTGGAGAGTGAGCAGTATCAATTAGTACAGGTGGTAGTTGGCAGACCATCCAAACTGTACAGCATCATCCCTTGCAATATGATTACTGATGCAAAAGAACAACCTTATTTGTTTCTTGAAGATATAGTGAGAGTCCATCCACTGTGCTCGAGAATTAGCTTAGATTGAAAACTACTGTGCACTATACTATTCAGAATGCAATTATGTACCTGGCTAGCAATTGATTGGAAGTGATTCAAGGGAATACACATCCAGGTTGTCAGAAAACAGATCAAATGAAATACACCCTGGAGCAGCATCTATGAGCCTTTGCAAATCCTCAGTGGGATGGTTTTGTGAAGTGGCATCTCCTGACATAGTTTGAACCCAACAATCACATAACAAATACAATCCACTGCGCTCCTCTCTTTGCGGTCAAATGTATCGACCTGCAAATGATTATTGCAGGAAACAGCAAGCCATGTGTTGATCACTCGATGATTCAGGGAAATCAGGAATACACCATGAGAGGGCAAGTCCATTTACACTGCCTTACAAATACAGAGTGAAGTTATACTATATCGATGGACAATGTAATTCAGTCTCAGGAAAGTATGGCAAATATTCATCTCAATAGTGGTGTTTAATTGTGCAATTGATATATATGAACACCATGCCGATTGCAGAAACATAATTACAACTAGTTTGAAACTGGTAACATATTCAGCAAAATATCACCATATACCAATAACCTAAACCTCCGGACAGCAGATCAGATTGAATGGCCAAGCCTGTCTTCAAATCAGACCTAGAAACAGATAATCATCTTCCTGTAAATTAAGTTCCACCCCCACCTGTAGGTGTGTATGAAGACCAAAACCATCAGATAGTAACTATTCTGGATTGATAGATGTACTATCAACAATTGCAGTACCTCATATGTTGAACCAGTTACACATCTGTCATTTTGAAACCAACAAAGTTTGCTGATCTACTGTTAGCAATGGATGAATTTCACCACATGTACCTGGAGAATCCAGAATATTGCAAAAAGACTTTTTAAAGACCTTCCATAGTGGAGTGAGATACAGTCACAGTACTTGATTATGAGGGTTAGGAAGATTTACCAATGTCAAGTGAGTGAGAGTATTAAGACTATGAGTTGTTGTCAAGTAACAGAGGAATGATACAATCTTTAGGAAATGACATTGCAGGCTGGTTGAGAATGATGCCAGAGTGAGTTGAAGTATTACAAGTCGGTTAGTTTGGCAAATGGATAGTGGTAAGAATGTAGTCTGTGGTGTAAAGCATAATGATTGATAATACTGGGAGTACAATGGAACTTAAAGAATAATTTAGAGGTACCCAACAAACTGTATGTTAAGTTAGATGATGTTGGATCATTTTCTTTCTTCTCTTTAAGCACATTTTCTTGTCAAAAAATACAACTAACATCTTTGGAATATTCTTGATGCTCTTGTCTTGTTTCATAATATAAACTTTGAGTTTTGGGTTTTAGTTCAATTTTATTCTGTTGCTGATGTCTCTTACATCTGACCATGTCTATTACACTTCTCTCCAGTCTGTAATATATACAAAACTCCATATTCTAACACTATTACTTTCTATTTCAATGACTGTACTTTGGTGATTATTGCATACAGAACTAGCACTATGAAATTAGATATTCAACTTGCATACTATATGTTGGTTATGTGGTCAGCAGACAGACTGATAGTTTATGAGAATGATACATTATGTCAATTTCTTTTAAGTGCTAGAGTATTTACCCAGAATTTCTGCAAGTTTGAATTTACATATCAAGTATATTTCCAGAGAGTTGCGGCATTGCTAGTAACTCACCACCACCACTGATACCATATACAAATAGTATATATTACTTGATCTGAACTCAGCATTACATTGAGTAATAAATTTTTGATTAAGTGGTAGTTTCCAAATCCCATTATGGGTTTCAAGAGTTGAACAGCAGCTGCTGTGATGTCAGAAAGAACAACTCAGATATCCTTCAGGAATTCTTTGGTTCTTCTATATTACAAAGTCTGGATAGTAATTCTCAATCCAGTAACTACAAATACTCATGGGTTTAGTATTTGTTACTTACTATTTTTGAATATCTAAACTGCTTTAAGATATTTTGTTAACTTATATCTGTGGACATCTATACTTCATTAGCAGTTTTCAATTCAGATTGGATATTACACTTCTAATATACTGGAGAGAAATCTATTAATTTTGTAACATCAATATTGATTGATAACTATCTGATCTATATTGAAAATGTTCATAAATATGTTTCTTACATCAATGAATGACTAGACAAAAGTGTATTTACTATATTCTAACAGCAAATTGGAGATTTCAGTATTAACCCACATATTACACAATACATATTAGCAAATAAATGCTACATATGAATGGACAACAATACACATATTTTGATAGAAACAATAACTTCTCTAATAAAAATGAAAGAGATTGTGTATTACTGCAAAATATAAATGATTAGATTTATGTATATTCAATAGAAGTAGAGTTACATATAGATGTATACATACAATTTGATTTTGGAATTAAATATCATTTAATATGTCTGTATACACTAAATTGATGCAATTGAGTATAGTAATGTATTGCATATCTTTGAATAATATATTGTTGTAATTGTAGCTTGAAGTTACTACTTATCAGTCAGGTAATTCAAAAGCCTTCCAGATTGGTTGTATAATTAATACACATATATATAGCAATATATTTGGGTAATTACATAGTGTTTATAAATATTTTTAAAGAAATGGAAGATTGTATATGTGTATATTGAGGCACAATTCGACATATACTGTTGAATGTATACATTTGTTCAATTTTATACATAAAAACTTACATAACAGAAATCACATCTGTATTTACACATACTATATTAGATATTACACAAGTATAATATACACTGCTAACCATTGTTTAATTTTTCATATGACAGTATATATCATCTATCTTCTTGTATATTATGTTTTAAAAAAAAAAAATTTAAAAATATTTGCATGATACCATTTAATAGCTTTTAATTAGACTGTTAACATCAATTATACATTTCATTGTAACACTAAACTATATGTATTGAAAGGATATTCTCTGTTCAAATTTCAACATTATCACTGACTGTGTTTATTCAGATTTAATTTTTATTTTCATAACAAAGTGCCTAATATTGTTACAGCAAAAGATTGGCTGATACACTGCAATTAATAGCAACTTGGAGAGATAGTAAGTATCAGTACCTAGTAAATAGAGTATTATAGTAGCAACTTTTTTTTGAGTACTTCAATTATAATATAGTCTATCCTGGTGTGTAAGTATAGTTGTATTTTTATTGCAAATTTGCCAACACATTTAACAAGATTAATGTTTTTTAAAAGAAAGGATATTATCTTTTTTTTCCATTATCTACCCGGTTTTATTTATCAATATCGGCTCTCCGTTATGTAGTTGTTGGACAAGCCAATTTTGCATTTTCAGAGTTAGCTCAATTCCTGTCATCACTAAGATTAAATGACTGGGAACTTACTAAGACCTAGTCATATCAGCGAAATAGATCGCGATGGTATCATCAGCTTCATTTATACAAACTTAGATTAGCTAGTACAATTCCAAACTGGTAGGATGCTACAGCAGATTGGCTTATTTGCCGGCCAGATCGAGCCAGCCGAGGGCTATTCTCATTTGTAGAAGTTCTCAGATCCATCTAGAATTGCAAATGGACGGAATCAACAAGATTGGTGTGGGAGTGAGAGGGCCACATTGGTCACTATTTATCAACTTTTGAGATACGGAGATGAGGCTACCACAGCCTAATAGAATTCATAAGAAGCATCCTTTGTACTTAAACAAACTCTCCAATCCGTCGTTATTGCCGCAGTAAGCTGTGGGGCATGCTCAGCAAGTACAAGCAACCAACAAGCCAAGCGAATGTTTGCTAGTATGAAATAGCTGATAACATGAAATCTTGACCGAACGTGACCCGCGTTCACCATTGTAGTGGAAGAGAAAAGTTAAAATGCATAAACTTGTGCAACATATCATGCTATCTATGCAAACCCTCTTCAGGTTATTTAGTTACTATTTTCTTCCGCATAGCAGCTTTCTTTGCGGCGAGCTGCTTCTCGAGCTTCTCTTGTTCCAAGTCTTCCCTGATAGCTTTACGGTGACTCTTCTCTTCTTCATCTAATATGTCCAGTCCCGCGGCCTCCATGTCACTGTCTGATTCATAGTCTGATTCAGCGTACCGATATCTATTACATAAATTAGCGGGGTAATTCCAAACAAAGCATAACAATGAGCGGTATACTGTTTGCTATATGCTCTGCCTCTTAATCCATCGTCATCCTCGTCATCATCAACGATCCAATCATCATCTTCATCGTCGGCATCATCGTATCTGCTTCTACTAGGATGAGATCTATTGGTTTTCTTAAGAATCGATGCTGTTGAATTCCTTCCCCTCCAACTGATTGGTGATGGAGAACGTTTTCTCTTGATGGGAACTTCCGCGGGACGCGCTTTGTGAATGGATTTACCCTTGGAATTGCCGAATCGTCGACTCTGGCTAGGTTTCCTTACTAGGATTCCATTATCCATCTCTCTTCTAGGCAGTGTCTGAGCAGTGGCTGTACCAGATCTCTCGCAACCAGACAGAATTACCGGATATTTGCCCTTGTTATACATAGCTACACTCGTCGCGGCATTTTCTGTCGGTTTCCGGGCCCCCAACTTTTTCTGCCATTCTTTCTTTTCCATTACGGGAGCTCTTGCTTTATGCGTGATGACTCCGAGGTTCCGCTTTTCATCCTGCAATTTGGCGGCCATAGCAAGCTTTTCCTTGTATGACATCTTCTTTGGGTCGCTTGCCACAGCCACGGATACCGCATCAGAACCTGGAGGTGACGCTCTCAATACCCCTGAACCGCGAGTCCGTTGGATCATCGTCGATGGGGCAGGACTAATTCTTGTCACAGACTCATATATCGCTGCTTCTTTCTTGATCTTCATCTTCTCGAGTAACAGTTTTCTTCTCAATTCCCTTTCTTTATCAGTTTCAGTCTTCGGGCTATAATCCGGCGGACTATCTAAGTTTCGTTTTTTAATAGCGGCTCCACTGGCTGTGGGCGGTGAGTTTCCACTGATATGTAGTGGAGTTGGGGCCATTAGTATTGAAGATGACCGGTTATTGATCGTACTAGTCGATGCTGAAAGTTGTGATCGCCCAAGATCGTCTAGTAAACCTCATTAGATCTCAAAAGAACACGTAATATCTTGGTACATACTTATTCGGGATTGTGGTTGTTTTTTGGTGGTGAAAGGAGGAGATTCCCGCCGACGGATAGGCTCTTGTACAGGTGGTGACTGTACTGTCGCATATTTGCTCAGGATGGAGGAGAAGGTCAACTTCATAATATTTAGAATTAGAAACCATCGGTATCATGGTAACAGGTCCTTACAGAAGATTCGGCCATGGCGAAATCACTGACGGTCTCGACTGTAAAGCACTTGAAGATACTGACCACAGCAGGTTGTGAGCTTTGCTGATTACAGTAAGAAAGTATGGCAAACCGATAGCGATACCAAATCGAAGAAACAGCTGAATCACCACTTATTCACCAAAGTCGAAAACAGACAGTGATGGAGGTGGTGGTGATGGTGATGGTGGAGGGGAAGCTGTTATTATTACAGATGGCTAAGGGAAGATTGGTAGCTGCTGGTAGAAAATGTATCTGTGTTATGATTTTATTACAACCTTCCAGCACAACAGGGTGAGCGATTGGCAATATCACGTGAATACCGTCACAGCAAAGGGTTTAGGGCTAAGAAATGAAAATATGGGGTATTTAAGGTGATGATAGCAACAGCTACAAGACACTATTTTGGATTGATGCCAAAAAAAATACTACTCCTTAACTACTAAGGCAAAAAACCCCCATGTATTGATGTACCTGCATTGCCACATATACCTGAGTGCAGCATGACTTCCAAAGTCCAGAGATTACACTATAGTACTAAATTCAATATTCCAATTACTAGGGATTATCACAAAGTACCACAGTAATGCAAGATTCCAGCACATGTAACATTGTAAATAATTGAGTATTTAGTTGAATAGAGTAATACCAGTCAATTAAGTGGCATTGAGCATTTGTAGAGATGTGGCAGGCAATTCATATTCTTGTCACAATGATGTGACAGTAATAACCCTGTCTGTTTTCAAATGCCCCTGATTTGATGTGATATTCACAAACTACCTACATTGTGTAGCAGTTAGTGTATGTATACAATACTTGTGGAAACAGATTCAGATAATATCTCAGTTTATTCGATGACTATATGTTACTCACTTGGCTCTATCAGGCCCAGATGCAACTGTGAGCATAAGCAGGCATACACGGATATGTGTTGCAGTGTATAGGCATTTGCAAAACATACATTGTGGAAGAAATAGTATATAGCTCCGCCATTTAACTTAATGTACATTATTTTTTAAATATGACAACAATCAAGTATTAATTTCACATTTATATACCTTCTAATGTAGTCTTCGGTAGTACATTACTGTGAGACTAATCTCACATTCGAATCAATTCCGTTCATCACAAATTCAGATGTAATCTACTAGTTCAGTCAATGTATACATTTTTACAAAATTCAACATTACTACAGCATTAACTTGGCATCAATAAAGGGGGTTACTTCCATGTACTATAGACTATATCCTGAATGGAATCAGTTCATGAACTCTCATTAACCTGAATCGTACTGTAGTTGGCAATTATATTTCAGTCAACCAAAGAATTCACTGACAAATATTCAAATCATTAAGTTTTATTCATACTACATTAACATTTCCTTTTATTTGTATGTACTATTCCTACACTGCTGTATTTATTTTCATATAATTGAATCATTACATCTACTAGGATTTTACACATTACCTGATTCAAAGACAGTATCTGAATATAATATATCAGTAAGTGTAAACTTTGAAGAAAAATTAATTTGCTGGATAAGACTTACTTATACCTTCAGAAACTGAGTTCTTCATCCAATTCCCATATATATCCAGTATAATGAGAGGATAGTAATAGTTATAAATTATATATAATAAGTATTGAAAGTATACTAACTATTTTTGCTATTACAAATCTACCAAATCAGTCAATTACTCTGCATTACAAAATTGATATTAATACCTATATTGCAATATAAATAATAGTTAGTAAAAGAATTCATATATCAGATATTGTCAAATCACAGAGTGGGCTTCATTAAAATCTGATGTTTATAAATGCTACTGGCAAATACATGAACTAGAATTGTGTATAATAACTTTCAAATCTGGATTTTATTCAATTTTACCATACAATTGTAATCAGTCTATGTATACCCATATTCTGAAATTTCTGAAATGACATAAATTCAATTGAGATATTTTGAACATAGCCAAAGAGAAACTGGAAAACAGTCTTTAAGAATACAATATTCTTTATTAATTCAGTAGCTAGAGAACAGTAAATATCTTGAATATACTATTAGATTCTAGTCAAATGATACTTTCAATAAACGTAATCCATAATAAATTGGCTGGTAATATTTGAAAAAACATACACAGCTATAATTTTGTCTATATAGAAACCTATTAAAAGGCTAATCAAAACAATATATTAAACTATTTAAATAGTTCCAATTCAAATATAATGGAAATCAGAGTGGACAATAATTATAATGCAATAACTGAGGATGTAAATGTAGACTCTGATTGGCTGGCCATTATGAAGATCAATAAATAGCTACAACTATGAAAATCAAGCTACAATATCTATTTTTATGCTAATAGATAACATATAACCTTGATATTGTATTACTAGTTTGACATATTGATTGAAAAAACTCAGATTCTATTAACTATATAAATTGAAAACTGTATTCCAAGATGAAAACAGTGGGTAAAGAAATAATATTAAAGTTAATAAATCATACAATTTTGATTTGATACTTTGGGTAATAGTACATCAAACTATCTCACAATATTGGTTGATAGAAATATTGTCGGGAAAAGCTTTGGCGTTACTGTAACCGGGAGTTATTATGGCCGTTAACCCGGTACTATGATACATTCTTGATATTACCTCCGTGCCACGGCACATTCTGAGTTTAATACTGTGTGTTACAGGATTTTATAGTATGTTTGCTTACATTTTTACTGTTTTCAAGATATTATGACATCACGTGTGTGAGAACCTCAACTTATGCAGATGATTTTTAATACCAATTCGGATACCTACAAGTTGGTGCTCTCATACAAATAATTATAAGGCACATTTGCGCATTATATCAGAGCAATCATGTCATTGATCAAGATATATACTACTATTTTGGAGTAGAATCTCGTTTAGCAAATTATATACGCCATGCTCGACTACTCTTCCACCACTCCCGCCAGCAACTCCCACCACTCCGGCATCGTGATCTCCAACTAACATGGTCGAAGGTTTCTGGTTACATCAGGAAGCATGTTGGCGTGAAGTAAGTGGACACTCAAGACGTGTTCATCAACCAATGGCAACGTGCACAAACTGAGTAAAAGTTGGTTTGACTTGTATATCAGCAGTAAGCGACCATCCTGAGATGATTGATATCTTTCTCATGAGATTAGGACTGCCACACCACCTGGTATTCATCGCCACTCTACTGTGACAAGTGCGGCTCTGATGTGGTCTGACAATCCCGGTCTGATTAATGTGGCTCTGACAATTGTGGCTCTGACAGTGTATTTGACAATCCCAGCTATGAAAGTAAGCTCTGATATAGTCTCTGACAATTCCGGCTCTGATAATGTGGCTGGGACAAGTGTGGCTCTGACAAGTGTGTCTCGGACATGGTCTCTGACATGGTCTCCGACTATCCCAGCTCTGATTAACATCGCTCTGACAAGTATGCTCTGACATGATCTGACAATCCCGGCTGCGATAAATGTGGCTGACATGTGCGACTCTGACATGGACTCTGGCTCTGACAAGGTTCAAAAGGTGGCACTGATAAGTGCTGGCTCAGGATACCAGTCAGCCCTGTTGAGATCAACTTATCAGGGCCATCTAGTATATCATGTTATATGATTCTGAAGATGTGTACTGGTTGAGTAGGTATTGGTTATCTTCACCGCTCAGAATGAGTTGCACGGGTGTAAGAACAGAAGAAACATCTACAATGCATTGTACTCTTGCTGGGGCATCTCGAGACATTATCATGCCACTGGGTCTGTCTGGCATTGCAGACGATAGATAGTCCAAATCCTCTACTAGCAATAGGTGGTGATTTACCGTCCGCCATATTACACTCCCAGTACCATTGGCTTCCCCTCTATTGATTCTATCTATGAAATGAAAGCATATAGCAGTGTTGCAGGGCAATATCCTTGTTGATGTACCCAACTATTGTTTCTTGGTGCTCGATCCCCTTAAATCAGAATTTGGTCGAATCGATTGCCTTGTCCGTGCCACTTCTCCACACACTTCGCCTTTTGAACTAAAACTGCATCTGGATTATTGTGCTGCTGGATAGTGACTGTAACGCCATTTGCTCAGTGTATCATTTGACGGAGAATGCGCGAAGCATGGGATCAGGAGGTCCGTAGGCCTAGACTGGCCCTCTCAGCCGCTTGAAATGTTGAAAAATAGAATGTCAGAGCATTAATACACTCTGATATGCTGATACCCTGTGGAAATGTCAGAGTTGCAATCATGCTGCATTTGCTCATAACTCTGTTGATGTGAGGTATCAAACTAGGTGATAATTTGTCCGAGGCCAGAGAATCCCCCAAAAGAAGATTTCTCCATATATCTGCCTTCCGCGTGAGGGGATCTGATTTAACGATATGCAGTTGAATACTGTTTCTCGCCTTGATCTGAAATAGGCCCATTTCCCATTGGAACATCTGTGGAATATAGTTAACCTTGTTGGAAGAATCGTAGCCATCCTAGATGAGGTTTTTCCGAGCAGCTTCAGATTTTTTTGTGTCACTGTTATCGGAAGAGCCCATTTCCCTAATACATTCGATGTAGTGGTGAAGGGAATGAATTTTGGGTATCTTGTTTGTAATGTGGCTCTTGCGGTATAGTCGGGAGAGGTGGATGTTGCCGCGGATGCCACTGAGCGCATCCTGTCGGTATTTGAGTGTAGTTTCTGTTTGGGAGTGGTAGCTGGCAATGAATATGAAGTCGGGGACAGGTTTGCTGAACTTAAAGTGGTCGGGAGGCCCTTTAAGAAGAGGGGCACGTGCTGGAAGCCAAACCTTCACCACGTCCTTGTACTCAGCACCGGTCCATTGTTTCACGCAGGAAAGCTTGTCTCCAAACTGAGGTATGTTAGAAAAGTGAGGAATTATGGAGAATCATTCATCTATCAGGTCCAAACAGTTTTCCTGGACATAAATATCTTTCAGACAACCAACAATCCATCGGCAGGTGTGATCTTTAAACAAGCCATTCAGTAGCTGGTGCAACCAGTAAACATTCATGTAACGTTATATATTACAACCTGCATGGGCATCGGCAAAATTAGGACAGTCAGCAAACTTCCACAGCCCCACCTCTTCAGCAGCCATTGTTGACAAATGAAGGTATTCTTGGGGATGGCTGCGCCTGGGCCTGTGGGCAAAGCCGGGCATGTCATCTGGGCATATGTTGCATCGAGGACAGCAACCATGTTTCACCATTGTTATTGTGGACTGCTCTGAGTAGTCTGCAAGGAATGATGCAATTTAGGGAAATGTGTGACGAGTGCGACCTTCTGCACACTGAACTGCGACTCCGCTCTTCGCCGGCTCTTCCAGAGCACGCAATATTGTTGCAATAGAGTCATGTGAGGCGAACCTATTGGTGTGGGATTTCGGTCCATTTGGACATTTCAGTAAAAGACCGATTAGTATTAATGCATTCGTCTTAAACAATTGTCTCTTCGCCTGAGAGTGGTTGCCGATGATGGGATGAACCGGCCATGCCATTTTGTCGCCACTTAGCGTAGACAGCATAGTTTTGTCACTGCTGAGTACAATGGTGACAACTGTTTATCTGTCTGGCAATGATTCCTAGGACATGTTAGCAATGAGTCATGAGGTTCTAATATGCAGAGAAATCCTGTCAACACTGGCGCTGACAATCCTGACACGCTACCTGCTCTGACCCAATGCAACTCTGATACGCAATCTCCGACAATCTGACTATGACGGTCTCTGACACCGTCTCTGACATGCTCTCTGACGCACTCTCTCTGACAATCTGACTCTGACACTCTCTGACATGTTCTATCTGACACGCTCTCTCTGACATGTTCTCTCTGAAACGCTCTCTCTGACAATACAAGAACACTTGCCTGTGCTTTCCACCACCAATCTCCGGTCCACATTTCAGCATATATAAGTTCGCCCGTGGAATCCATTTGTTTGACTGCCACGTACAAGAGTTGGTTGTTCAACAGGGGATGTCCCAGCATATATCATACAGCTGCAATGGGGTTCTGATACCAGAACAGAGTACCTTTTCCTTGAATATTAATAGAACTCTCCTCCCATCCGCATCCAAGTCTGTCGATTCTTTCCACGTCCGCAATGAGTTGATAGAGCTGATCAGGGTTTTTGACATTGGCGTCAGGTAGAATCAGTCTTCATTTGAGGATGTTGTTGAGTTTCGTTTGACCTAGGTTGGTATCCACAATACAATGACAAAGTTGCCATTGTTGTGGTGTAGCAAATGGAGCCAGGCGGTCCCAGTCATCATTCTCAAAAGACTGAACTTGTACTGTGTCATTGATTGGGGCTCCTGCTTTGGGAAATATCTCCGTCTCAGGTCACTGGCTTTGTGTATTGTCATCAAATTTGGGAATGACATCTGCTAGTTCATAGTCTAACCCATCTGACATGGAATGATTCCTGGGATTAGGGTGAAGCGGTGCATCTGTTGAATGGTGGTGACGAGTGAGACCACATTGTGGGGAAAAGACCTGGCAACATGAAATTCAAATAAAGGACTGCATTGTTGAAGATAAAACTTTGTGATTCAGTGCCACTGCCCCTGGAAATGATCATAGTGAGGCTCCCATCACGTGTCCCAATGTTGTTTATTCAACCTACCCTACACTGACTTGGATTCTAGCCTAGCCTCGTGATGTTTGTTGTACCACACACCATCTTTAGCCACCCTTGTGTCCTTGTGTGGGAAGTTCCGCTTCTGTAATTTTTTTTAGCATCCCTGAAGAGAACAGTGTGAGCCAATGTTTTGGCCACAAACCAATCAGCATTTGTCCACCACCCAAGCCCACACTTTCCGAATCTCGGTGAGTTCGGCCATCAAAAAAACCACCGATATATTCGCTGCTTACCTATTCCACTTGTCTCAACCAACTAGCATTTTGCTTTTTCAGACCCTCCTTAATTCAATCTGTGGCGCTTTGTCAACCGGATCAACTTGCATATTCGCATTACCGTGATATTATCTGTATGAGTGGTCATCCCTTCCAGCCTGGGTCAGAGCGCATCTAGTAGTACTAGTTGGTATATTACACATACAATCCTCACCTATTCACTCAGATCAATCAATGTAAACTTGACGACTGTCATAGGAACTCAGCGATCCTCATATCCACTCAGCGACCCTCATATCCGCTGAAATACCCTCATTATGGCACTACCACAAGTCCCACAGAGATAGCCTACCAGTGTTTCAAACTGGAGCAAAGAAATCTGTGCCTCCATGCTGAACAGGACGACCCAGGACATAGATGCTGTGATTAGCCGGTCTGCTTTCACTGAAGGCCTTGCAGCAGTCCAGTAATGCAAAACTCAACACGACAAATCCACTATCCCTTTATACACCAATATCAAATTGTACAACCAGGTGCCAGGTGTTGCAAAGATGTGCGACCAGGTTAGTAAATCTGACTCTGACATTGAGTCTCTGACATTGAGTCTTTGACATTGACTGACATTGACCTGACAAATAGGAGTTTACTGACATCTGCGAGATGCTTGCTGAAAACTCTCGAGATCTCCTGGGACTTACACCAGACGTGAAGATAAATGATGATGATATCCGTACAGTGCAAAGACTCATCTCATGCTAACAGAGAAGAGTCACCCGAACGGTGATCACCACACCCAAGAAAGCCCCATCAAGCCCCGCTAGAAAGTGAAAGACCTCAATGAGCCCCATTGCAAAGCAAACAACCACATCAAGCCTCACGCCAAAGTGCAAGATCACATCAGCTCCTTCATTAGACCATATCCTGGTCACTCCTACCACACCGATCAAAGGCACTTCAGAACCTCGTGTTGGGTCTACCACACCCGCAATTTCAAGCTCAACCTCACTGCAGCCAAGGAGAGATATGGTAGTGCTGGATAGGAGTAACACTCATACAGAAACTACACGATCGGCGGTATTGTTCGTGATACCGTCTCCTACGGTTTTGGTGGTTTTGGGAGATGCTCAGTCACCTAGATTCCACCCTTTTCATATCAACTGCTCTGGCAGTGCCCTCCAGCGACACTTTTTCGGATGGAATGATGCACACGATCCCTCGCCACTTTCAGTCGTTGCTCACATCAGCAGGAGGCATACACGTGGTGCAACCAGCTCACCAGCTCACTCTGTTGTGAGAGGCTCCTCACCTGGAAATCAATACCAAAAAGCCAGAGAAGACAGTATTGATCTTTTTATCATGTGGATGAAAGATGATCACCCAGTAGATATTGCGGAAAAGTTGGAAATGCCTCGACCTCTGAGAGACTTCACACAGAATCCTAATGCGCCCCAGTGTTATGACCAACATGTTGCCTGTATGACTCGGCAATATGAACTAGCAACGTACTTGAGGGCTGTTGACTCCTGTTTGGCGAGCACAACGTCCACTCAGGGTGATAGTCCATTGTCCAGATTAGCACAGATTGACAGTCCAATGGACGAATCGAGCTGGGACGACTGTCTGACCTTCGCCGATTTTGAAGGTCGTCTGATGGTGACATTCATATGCGTCAATAAGACGGTGATTGTGGACCACACCGACAATGAAAACAAATATATCATGACCAACCCCCTCAACCTGGAACTGACATTGACCATTAGGGTGAAACACAAGGAGGATAATAGTGAACCATGAGTTATTGACTTACTTGACAGTTCCGAAAACGAAATCAGTGGTGATGAATTGGACGCTATGGAGGAGTAGGAGGAGGAGGAGGCAGTGGAGGAGGAGAAAGGGAAGAACATGCTAGCGGGGATGTTGGGGGACGATATGGAACCGGGGATCAGGCCGATTACTATCAATGCACCACCGAGAAATTCCCCAGGCTACACTGTCGAACTGGAGGACCAAGATTTCGAGAATCAATATGCGGAACAATTAGAACAGGTTGACCCTGATTCCAACACCATTACCCTTTCGAAACTGGAGGGAGCCAATGACCCCGCTGCGCAAGGACAGAAGGAGGACCAGGCGGATAATGCCCATGTGGACTGGTGAGTCACTCTCCTTGTCAGAGCTGTTGAGTTACTGTCAGAGCTCAGCCGCTGTCAGAGCTACTGTCAGAGTTGTTATCAGGGCTCAGCCGCGGTCAGAGCCGCTGTCAGAGCTACTGTCAGAGTTGTTGTCAGAGCTCAGCCTCTATCAGAGCTGCTGTCAGAGCTACTGTCAGAGTTGTTGTCAGAGCTCAGCCGCTGTCAGAGCTGCTGTCAGAGCTGCTGTCAGAGCTCAGCCTCTGTCAGCTGTTATCAGAGCAACTGTCAGAGCAATTGTCAGAGCTCAGCCGCTGTCGGAATAGTAGAATGAAGCTGATTATTACTCACAGGTTAGCGGAGCTGATGGATAACCAGGAATTTCAGAGAGAAACCTTGGAGGAGTAAATAGCACTGTTAGGCATTACCATGGAGACCAGAACTTTCAAGCCGCTCGACAAACCCACACAGTGACAACATCACCAAATTATTGCAGTGAATTGGATGGCAGAGAAGGTGAATACCTTGGCGAAAGGTGATTTATTGGCTGACAACTGCAGTACCGGCAAGGTTAGACCCTGCTGTGCCCTTGATATACTGTTCGCCACACTAACAATCATCAGACTCTGACAGCGCTGGCTTGAATATGTCACCAGGTTAATGTCTATGAACAATGAATCATGAATCCACCTCCTGGGTTCGACAAATGGGAGATCGACATGAACGAGCACAATGCAATGGTTGAAAGGGATGAGTTGGTCAGAATGGAGCCAAGGAAGATCTGGTGGGAGGTCCACCTCCCAACATTAATTCTATGGTATGACCGGAATACATACCACTATAGTGACTTCAAGGTAATGTTGAAATAGCCCTAAACCGATGGTGGCAGAATGGGAAGTTGCAGAGACTATGTTCACTGAGTTTACTCCACATCTCCATGACGGTACTTCTTCCAGTAGGAGGGCATCGCATCGAGCCGCTCTTCATGGCAAACCATGGAGAATATTCGTGATATCAACCTTTGAGACTTTCTACCAGCACTTCCACCCAGAGGAAGCCGATGATTCACAATTTTGAGGCACAGGAATATTTCTTCTGGTTGTCTTGGATGAGGCCAAAAGATGGAGAACGAGCGGGACCCCAATCAGCGAGTTCAGGAAGGCTAATGGCAGGATGGTCAAAATGGACTCCTGCGATGACAATATGCATATGGTGTCCTATACACTCAGTCCGGGGCCACAATACAAATCGATGTTAATGGCAACTTTATTGGTAAATGGCATCGAAGACTCACGCTGGATCTTGCGTTTTCTGGAGAGTTCATCCCGGTTGACAGTACACCTGCCACAGGATACATTCATCCATACTGTCAACTTTGATGACCATCGGTTTGCGGATGGGAGTAATGTGTCAGGTACTGAACGTGGTGCCGGGTTCACGCCTGTTGCAGATCCATACCAGAACGGCCCAAAATTCGGATTACTTGTTCAATGCACAACAATGGCTTGAAATGGTTATATGGTGCCCCGAATTGGTGAAGTGGGGAAATTAGAAAGGGCCACGCAAAGATCAGATATATTAATCAGGCGGCAACACTACGAGAAAATGATTGGCAAGTGAGGCTTTGCAGTTTTATGCACACTAATGCTATGGCAAACGATGTTGAGCTACATCCCATTCAAGAACCCAAAACCCATCATCGACATCCCTCCTAGGCATGAAACCGCCACACTTGTTACATTCATGAAGTCCTCTGGAGCTGGCCAGTTCTACATTAATTTGGTAGATGGTAGCCATAAGGGGCTCAGAGAGAGAATCACAGGGGTTGTTTCTGCGCAGGCTACAATGAGGGGGCAAGATGAAGCCTGACGGCCTTCGTTGCCGGTTTGTTCCCCATATATCCATAGCACTTATACTTGGCGCTGCCTCAATGGATCTAGAAATAACTTTGTAGAAATGATTATAGAAATTACCTTCAGGGGTTGCCGACACAGGCAGACCAAACCTGATCATGCTGAGGATGGTAATTTATATGTTTGCAAAGACTTTCCCAGGGAAACCGGGCCGAATACATCCGCCTGAGAAGGTCAAGGGTATTACATATGATCAGATCCAGACTGCGTTGCGGTTTGGGGCTCCAATGTTGGCTTGGCTCAAATAATATCTCTGGAACACCTTGCCAGCATAAGACAATGGAGAGAAACTGATTCTGTGGATTCATTGGCCCCTTACCCAGTGGCTCGTCAAACAGGTTAGCACTCCTTTCACATTCCCACTCTCTGCCATTCACATCAGGTCTGATATATAAATCTGACATTTAACTCTCACATCGACTCTTCAGATGACAATGATACCCACTTGTGCACAGTACTGCCGCCTCTCAGGCTGCAATTGTTTTGCTATGCATAGCTCAATGGGTGCGGATGTGCGTGGCTCTGTGAAGAAGTCATTTATTAACGGTGGGCAGGTGAGGGTCCTTGTCTTGTCCTACCTGAAAAGCAACCAGGGCTTGAATCTACATTATAGTTGCCGAAATTCTATCATTGTGGAACGGGGTATAGATTGCTCAATGGAACATCACGAATGGTCACGTGTCCGGCGGATTGGTCAGCATCGAACGCAACGCAAGACTAGATTGATGAGTGTTGCCACAATTGATCGGTCGATTGAAATCTCCCACCGGATCAAGCAATCACCAATGCTATATGCACTTGGGGTTCTCCAGAATACTGCCTGTAAGGACATTGATCTCAATGCTGATCAAGTATATGATACCTTCATTTGAAAGATTTCCCCACAGGTAGTGTTAGCAACGGGTCCGGGTAACCCGCCAGCGGTCCGGCTTTGGACCACAAATAAGGGTTGGTTCAGTACCAGGCCTGGCCAAAAACCTGACCCGCTGACTCTTGGCGGGCCATACCTGGACCCGTACCCGTCATCCCGCGGGTGTCGTCGGGTTTTGCTCGGCCCGTCGGTTCCAATCTCCAGTTCTGCGTTTCGGGTTTCACATTCATGGTCACATTTGGATATTCTACTGTGATTCGTAAAGTTTTGACATTGGTACGTGACGGGTCATTTTCGACGTATTAGCCGCCTTGATGTGCAAATCAAGCATACTCACGGGCCCAACCACATCCTCAAAATGAGCGTCAATAGAGCGTCAACGATATTTGGTCTTGCATCTTCGGTAATATGAGTGGTGCTTGATCACAAGCACCCATAAAGAAGGATATGGCAGCCTTTATAGGCAGATATGTACAGTATATTCTAGCCACATCCTCTGGGACAGTAACAACTTATTTCATTTACAGAGCTACCACTAAGTATTCTTGAGCCTTTTAGCGTATAATAACGGTCAAAACAATGTATATAGACAATTACCGCCACATCGCGCTGTGATTAACCATGATGGAAGGCCAACAATCGTTGACACTCTGTTGACGCGCACTTTGAAGATGGGGCAGGAAGCGTTTCACTTTCATTTTTGCCTATAAAGGCAGCCAATAATCAGTTTATGACAATGTGCAACCAGTCGCCCCGCAGATTACCCATGATACCTGACCAACAATCGTTGACGCTCCGTTGACGCTCATTTTCATGATGGGGCAGGGAGGGTATTGCACTCTGTTTTGCCTAGAAAGGACGCCAAAAATTCCTTTATGACTGGCGACAACCTATGGGAGGTGTGATTTCCCAGGACGCATGACCAAAAATTGTTGACTCTCCGTTGACGCTCATTTTGAAGATGGGGCAGGGAGGGTATTGCAATTTGTTTTGCCTATAATGGCAGGCAAAAATTACTTTATGACTTACTACAACCTATCGGAGGTGTGATTTCCCATGATGCATGACCAAAAATCGTTGAAACTCTGTTGACGCTCATTTTCATGATGGGGCAGGGAGGGTATTGCTATCTGTGTTGCCTATAAAGGCCGGCAAAAATACCTTTATGACTGAGTACAACCTATCGAAGGTGTGATTTCCCAGGACGCATGACCAAAAATTGTTGACGCTCCGTTGACGCTCATTTTGCCATGGCTCTATCCACAATATGCAATCAATTAATTTGGCACAGTCCATCATTCACATTGTTTTGGCTGCCTTTCTGGCATTTTCATTTACTTTCTACTTGATCACTACGTTGTGCTTTAATAATACATAAATATAGATAATAATGATCCCAAAATCCCGTCTCTTTCGGTCACTGCTCGTCATCAGTTGCAGGATCGCTCAATCTGCTGCTTTTGTCTTCAAAATGAATGTTAGCCGCATTACCATGCAACAGATAGTGTACTAACCTTCGTTAGTCAGCATATCTGGATCAAAATCGGTATTGTGCTGGGTATCCTCATCATCATCGAAAAATTCCACACAGGGAAGAGCCGTATGCGAATACTTATATCCAGCCGGCAAATTGACCATTTCAGAACGTTGAGCTCTGGAAGTGTTACCGGTTGGGGCGGGTGGGCCTGGAGGCATGCCGGGCGGATGGGGAGTCGGTTCTGGAGTCCGCAATCTGCGTCGGGTGGGTGGAGGTGGACCTGTTCCTTTGTGTCTCCAGCGTGTCTGCGGATTCTTTGCAGTGCCATTTTGGCATGGAAGGCAGCCGGACGTTTGGTTTTGACGAAGCATTGCTGGGTGTCTTTGTATCGCAACCTTCACCTTGTTATTCCCAGGAGACTCGACACCCCGCATCTTCTCTTCTCGGACCTCGGTGCGTGGTTTCTTAATAAGATACTTCGTTTCCTCTATTGCGGCACGCGAAATACCGTCTTTGGCCATTTTTGCCATATTCAACGCCAGGCGCATGTTGGACTGTTCCAGCTGTACCCGACCTCCTTGCCTTGCCATAGTTGCAGACATATTGAAAACCTACAAGCCATAAGTTGCTGCTTCTAATAATGGAATTCGGCTGTTACCTCTACCATATACGCTTCCGTAACCTCCTCTAAGGTGATCAACACCTGTTTCGTCCACTCTCGGGGATGCTTATCAGGAAATTCATCTCTGAAAATCCCAGAGCTGACAACATCATGATGTTCGATTTCGCGGACTGTGCCGACAAACGCCTTTGTCGACCATCGAGGTTTCCCGTTATGGGCAGCAATAAATTCGTTACGTAGCTCTCTACGGACACCCGCTGTACGGTATACAGTTCAATGACCGCCGATTGCCTCGATATGGATACACTCACATCCCACCGCATGCTGCTTCTTATATTTCCTGCTTCTTAATTTTCCTGCATCCAGTCTTGCGGACGATTTTTGAATGTGCATCCAGGGTCATATGTTTGGTGGCTGCATTGGCAGCGTCGCGGTGAACAAACTGGTGTCTGCGCTCTTGTTGTGTGCCAAGAATTTCCGTATTGGATATAGCGCCCGCCAATCTGCCGGTATTCGATCCGCTCTCACCTGGCAGAGGTGGTTATGTATCTAACATGTGCTGGTGTGGAATAGGAGAGGAACATGATGACGAGAGGAAGTGGGAAGCCCTGAGGACTACATAGTTAGCTTCATGTCAGAATGGAATAAGTAGCAGCCAAGATGATCGTTATGCTCAAGATCAATCCGACTGAGTATGGCTGCAAGTTGCAGGGGTTTCCCACCGCCCCGCAATTTGCAAAGAGTCGGTCTGATGTTGTTTGTTTGTTAACAGGGATGAATTACGGTATAGGACCCCCGGAATCGCTCAATTGCTCAATAGTCATAGGATGCAGTTCGAGGGAAAGGAAGTCTGCTGATGTTTGTCTCAAATAATATCCGGGATATTACATGAAAATGATGCTAACAATCATGTCATATCGTATGGTTAGCGTCTCTATTCCTGATTTCTTGACAGTCAAGAGGGAGATTATGCTTTGTTCAAGATGAGTAAACGTACCAACCTTGACATGAAAGACGCAGCTTGCCTCCATATTGTCCATAACTTGCAACATCCAACATCTTGCCCAACAACAAAGTCCACGCAAACTACAATGGTCAATGCTCCGAAAAAGAACTTTTCGCCACTCCCGGCAGGCAGATATGGCAAATCGACAAAGCGGTCAACCCAACGACGTCATCAAGCGAATGAAGGCAAGATCGGGTTGGAGGAGGAGGAGAGAGTCCGAGCCCTTGGGGCATTGCGTAACTTGAGATCCAGGAAGAAGCTTGCGGCGGAAAAGCGACGAGAAACGCACATCTTAAGCAATGAAGAGAAAGAGAAATGGATTGAGGATTATGTTGAGAGAAAAACCGCTGGGGCAAGACAGCAAGTTAAAGACGCAGAGGCAGCGGTTCAACAAGAGCAGGACGATATGATGCATGCTGAAATCGCGGGATTGACATCCAGAGAGCCCGAAAAGTCGTTTGAGGAGATGCTCCTTCCTATCGGAGACAGTCTGAGTGATCTTGGAAGTTCCGAAGATGTGGAGGATGGGGAAGACGAGGCTGATGAAGAGACTGAGCAGGGCAAGCTGAGCGATGATGACGAACCCGGCTGGGTGATGGGCACAATCACCAAAACGGTACAGCAGCATATGGAGAGCTTTCGGCAGAAGCAGATGAAGCTCGACGAACTGACTCAACCCGGATGGGAGGATGCAGCTGACTACTTCCGTGAATGAGATAAGAAGTATGGCACATCTGGATTCAGCGTCCCAGCAGTCGTTCAGCCGCCAACGAATGATGACGCTCCGGCACCTCCGCCGACAACATTTGGAGAGCTTATGGAGAGTCTGGACATTGTCCTGGGAATATCGCAAAGGCCGCAATGGACTTCTCGACCAGGAAGTAGTCATATCAGGCTAGGTTCGGTGAAGCCGCAGTCAAAATCAAGTATACGGAGTGGTGAGCCAGCAGCGGAGCCCGATTCGCCCACGTTACTGAAAGCGAAGCCAGTTGAACCAGTAAGCTGTTACCCCTGCATATAGCCAACCGCTAATTAGGATATAGGTATCGGATTCCGACAAAGAAATGGTGACGGCTCCTGCGTCTGCGGAAGAATAGATATGCAAAGTGTAATTCTTGACGTCTGATCGCGGTGAAACACAAGGTGTTTACCAATTTTGCTACATGTCAGCTATTTCTTGATTTCAGTGACCAAATTGTGAGACATGATAATTCATCTGTGCATGTGCAAGGGTTGAAGGCACCATGTGAATGTTCTGAAATCCCAATCTCACTGTAAGACAGCCCAAACGTTTAGTTTCATTTGCATGTGACTGTTAAGCGACAAAGCAAAAGCAATATTAGTGACGAAATATGCTAACAAAATTCAACTGAGTGATATCATACGTGTCATAGAAAGAGCGGTCAGTGCACACGACGAATCGATCTGAACGACAGCTGTCATGCTGAATTCATCCATGTATCCAACTGCATAACTCGCCGCACAGACCTGGTGCACATGGTCGAGATATTTGAAATTGCTTGTGGAACGTCATGGAAATTGAGGAGAATGAGCTGGATAAGGAAAGGTGAGGAAGTCGAGCTATATTTACTAAAATCTAGTGAAATGATCTACATGCCGTCAATTGCCGGCCGGAAGCGCGAGAATGTAATATGCTACGTCATTTCTCACTCAGATTGCCTAGATAGCAGTTGATCAGAAATTGAGATATAACAAAACTCCTGGATGCAAACGATAATACATACAAATGTATTACTGGATGTCAACAATGCGTATATGATTGGTTGCATACAATTATTCAGTGTACAAAGGCTGTTTCGATGTGATTAATGTGAGCGTCAACAGAGTGTCAACGATTTTAAGTCATACAGATTCGGCAATCAATGGGCTGCATTGTGATATTGGTCCAAACTGAATGTATAAGTCGGCGTTATTGCGAAAAAAGCAAATGACTCACTCGTTGCCACATCCTAAAAATGAGCGTCAATGGAGCGTCAACGATGTTTGGCATTGTGTCATGAAACATCCAGTAGGCTGTGCGGGTACAGTAAGTCATAATCGAACTATCGGCCGCCTTTCAATACAAAAATGGTGGTAGCAAAATTTCTACTATGTCCTAAAAATGAGCGTCAACAGAGCATCAACAACTGTTAGCCTTGCATCGTGGAATATGCATGGGCTGTGTGGTGACATTACTCCATACTCGCGCTATCGGCCGCCTTCCTAGGCAAAAACTCTTGCAACAACATCGCTACTATGTCCTAAAAATGAGCGTCAATGGAGGGTCGACGACTTTTAGCCTTGTATCATGGAGAATCCTAGGGCTTTCCGGTGACATTGTGCCATAATCAGATTATCGGCTGCCTTTCTAGGCGAAAATGGTTACGACCACAACGCTACTATGTCCTAAAGATGAGCGTCAACGGAGCGTCAACAACTTTTAGCCTTGTATCATGGAGAAACCTAGGGCTTTCCGGCGACATTGTGCCATAATCAGATTATCGGCTGCCTGTCTAGGCGAAAACGGTTGCGACGACATGGCTACTATGTCCTAAAAATGAGTGTCAACGGAGCGTCAACAACTTTTGGCTATGCATCTTGGACAATCCGAGGGCAGTGCAGTAACATTAACACATAATCGGACTATCGGCCGTCTTTCTAAGCAACAATGCTTTTAACGACATCGTCACTATGCCCTAAAAATGAGCGTCAACGGAGTGTCAATGATTTGAGGCCTTCTATCTTGCAAAATCGATGCGCTGTGCGACTACGATGATCCATAATCGCACTATCGGCCGCCTTTCTAGGCAAATATGCTTAGGAAAAAATCGTAACCATGTCCCAAAATGAACGTCAATGAAGCATCAACGATTTTTGTGCTGGCATCTTGGATAATCTTACCGGAATGGAATGCAGATAAACCATAATGAACCTATCGGCGGCCTTGATTGGCAAAAATGCAAGTGACGATATCGTGTCTGCCTCCTACGATTGAGCGCCCCCGGTGCCTCAAGGCTCCGAATACTACACAGCAATCAACTGCATTATGCTGTTCCTAAATGGAGTTTTACGCGGTCAGTCGTTGCAATCCGTTCTTGTATCCGACTTCACAAATCTGGAAGGAATGTTTTACTGATCTGATCATTTTCCTTGTAGCTGTAGAGTCAATATTTAAGAACCCGCAGTCTGCTTCACTGTATTGTTATTTTTGGCAGTCTCTCGAGTCGTATTATCCAGGTTCCTAATTTCTACGGCCATGTCAGATACAAAATCTTTCAACACCTCAATGCTCGAGGTTATGATCTCTTCCAAAAATGAACGTGTTTTTATTTGCGATTTGAGCGACCTTACTTTGCAAATCATCTTCGATGCATGGTGGGCTTCAATGAATGTAGGCTCGAAGCGGCCTATTCCTTGGAATGCGTCTAGACATGCGCGTTCATGGCGATTCTATTTACACTGTGGAATGGAGGAGTCCGGCAGCCCTGGCATCATATGTATCATTTGCCATCAAGTTCTTCGCCATCCATCAGAACATGGGACAAGCTCAATGGGGAAACACTTCCTGGCAAAAGCTCACATCACAAAGTTAAACGAATTAACAGAGTCAGAGGTCACTGAATTGACTAGTTTGATGGTCGATGAAACCACTTTGGCCATTTTGAAGAGGCAAGGAAGTCGAGGAATCGCAATAGTAAGTTTGCAGAGGAAAATCAGATTTGATATCCAGTTTAATCCATATTGACCGAAATGACAGACAAAACGTTCCAAACTGGCTGCTAAGGACTTTCAAACTTCCGAATATCACCAAGACACGTGCAATCGCTACCTCATGTTAGGATTTGTTTCGGAACATAGTCCATGGAACACTATATCAAATCTTGAGCTACGGCGGTCATATAAGGTATTACGTGATGACCAAGTGCTGCGGTCTGCTACGACTCTTAGTAAAATTTGACGGAGGGAATATGCACTGACTGTGGATGCAATTAAAAAGCAATTGCCCGTACGAAATAAAGTGAGTTTAGCTTTGGACGAATGGACCCCAACACACAAATTGGCCATAACGTCGGTCATTGCTTACTATTGGGATTGAAATTGGGCATTGCATGAAGTTCAACTCGCTTTCGATGAAGTTGATCGCCTGTTCTATTCCTGTTTCGAAAGCTAATTAAGGATGATAGGTCAAGGGCCGACATACTCGAGCAAGGCTAGCCGTACATTTGAAGGACGTGCTGAATCATTTTGAGCTTACTGACGGCCGTTTGCTTGGTATTACCACATCAGCAGAATGTATTTTAGTCACTGGAAGACTCCAGGAGTGTCTGAGAGGATGTGGAGTGTAATCTTAGAAACGTCAATTGCAGGAGAGTATCAGAACCTAGGAGGGCATTCCTGCCGGCCTTCAGAGTAACTGGGATCACAGATGACTGCTACAGGAGTACCATGGGAGTGATTGTGATAGGTTTGGGAACATCTCGAAGCGCCGGAGAGAACTTTGAGTGCACCTGGGAGCGCTGGCGACAAGTCTGGAAGCACCGGTGACAAGCCTCGGTGCGCCGATGACAAGCCTCGGACCGCCGGCAACAACTCTGGGAGCACCTAGAATCACAGTAGAGCAGTCTGGGAAAAACATCTTCTTTGGGAACGCTGCAGGTGCACCTGGAAATCATAGCTTCTACTCATCATTCAACGATGTTTAAAACTCATCTATTCAGTTTGTATTCTCATCTATGTATCTATATAGCTACCCCTTTACACACGGTATATCTGGACTGGCTGCAGGCGGTGGTTGAGAGCATTCGAGGAGTGCCTGAAAATGACGATTGAGTGAACTCAGAGATACACTCCGAGGCCGTCCCGAGCGACTTTGGAGATGGACTTGGAGGCGGTAACTGAGCGTATTTGGAGATACACTTGGAGGCCCTGATTGAGTGAACTTAGAGATGCACTCCGAGATCGTAAGCGAGCGAGTTTGGAGATGCACTTAGAGGCCGTAATCGAGCGAGTCAGGAGATGCACTTGGAGGTCATGAGAGTGCGAACTTGGAGGCCGTAATGGAGCAAGTTTGGAGATGCACTCGGAGGCCGCGATCGCGCGAGTTTGGACATGCACTGGGAGGCCAAGATCGAGTGTACTTGAGAGATGCATTTGGAGGCCGTGTTGGAGCGAGTTTGTAGATACACTTGGAGGCCGTGATCGAGCGAGTTTGGAGATGCACTTGGAGGCCGTTATTGAGCGAGATTGGACGAGTACTTGGAGGCGGTCGATTGACGGCACGCCGAGTGATGAGACTCTATTCATCAGTTAGTTAACTGGCAACCATGGGAATGTGACAATGTGACTTTATGTTTGATCTCTCAAGGAGAGCTGGCTAGTGGTGGTCGATCATGTAGGGAGGTACGCCGGAAGCTGAAGCCACATTCAGGGGTCAACTCCTAATCATGAGAATGAAGGGAAGACACACAATCTTGGGTGGATGCTGAACTCGGTGTATGCTGTACTCAGTGTATGCTGTACTCGTTGTCAACTCATGATCATGGCATGGAGAGATGGAGAGGGATGACTTAACTTTGTGTTCTGCGATGATGCTTGAGTTGTGGACGAGAAAGAGAGCGATGGGGGATGAAGATGAGAATGTTGTGGAGGATACGAGCGGATATGAGAAATCAGGGGTAGGACTTGCCTAATTGGGTTTGGAAGACGTCATATCGGTGTATTTACACGGCGGATTGGGACTCGTACCTACTGTATCGGTGCTGGTAAATTGACTTGCACACAACATTCTCTACGTCCCAGTTTCTCATGATGATTTCCCTCATCTCCTCTTATCTCTCTCTTTCTCGTCCTCAGGTCTACCATCACCTAAGAACACGAAGTTAAGTCATCGCTCTCAATCTCTCCATGCCATGATCAAGAGTTCACAGCAAGAACAGCTTACACTGAGTACAGCATACACCAAATACAGCATACACTGCGTACTGCATACACCGCATACTGCATACACTGCGTACTGCATCATCCTAAGATCGACTGTCTCCCGCTCCCAGCTAGTCTCTCATCTCTCGGCAGACAATGTTGTACTCAATTCTCTACATTCCCATAATCACGAGTTAACCAATGAATAGAGTCTCAGCTCCAGTCTCGCCTCCCTCCCGAACTACCGCCTCCAGATTGACCGCCTCCTAGTACTCCTCCAATCTCGCTCGATCATGGCCTCCAAGTGCATGTCTAAACTCGCTCGATCACGGCCTCCAAGTGTTCCTCCAAGTTCGCTCGATTGCGGCCTGTAAGTTCGCACGATCACGGCCTCCATGTGCATCTCAACACTTGCTCAATCACAGTCTCCAAGTGTAGCTCTAAACTCGCACGATTACAGCCTCCAAGTGCATCTCCAAACTCATTCGATCACAGCCTCCAAGTACATCTTTAAGGAGCGACGGCTGGTCTACGGAGATACAGGGGTAACGAAGGTGGAAAGAGTGATGGGGAGTATACATTCGGCAGACCCTGGAGAAGATAGACATCATCCCATTTCCATCTCATCTAATCATACAAAGAAAATACACACTCTATCTTTCCCAACATTCGGTTTCACTCGCTCTGTCCGCGATATCGCGGATCCACGCAATTGCGTGGGATCCTCAACAACGGGTAGTATCATATCTTCTCACCCGATTCCTACGCTCCTCGAACCAGAACCGCTCTTTGAACCAGAACCGCTCGTTCTAATGAATTCTATTTGGATGTCCCGAGAGGTGCGGTGGAGTGTTCATGGTGGGCTCTCTGGCTTCAATCTCCATCATTTCACCAGAACGGCCTCCAAATGTTGCATCTCTAAATGTTCTCTCAATGGGCGTGGCTTGGTGCTCCTCCGATTATGCTCGAGTACCATCTGCGGCCAGATTGACCATATGTATATATAGAGAGATACTTAAATAGTGCATGCCATATTATGATGTACTGAATCTTGTGACTGTAACAAAGATGAATATGATAAGACGAAATGCCTTGTGGTTATGTAAGAACCCCTGCTGTGAGAATACGGCATCAAGTCTCCCGCAGAGCTGCGCAGCGGTCTCGGCCGCTCTCGAATCGTCCCACAGAGCTGCGCAGCAGTCCCAGCTTCTCTCGAAGTTTCCCGCAGATTTGCACAGTGGTCCCAGGCGCTCCAAAATTTGACAATCCTTGATAGAGCATCCTGAATGCACCTCCATAACTGCGGGTGCTTTCATGAGCACCCGAGAATGCTCTTGCAGAGTCTGAGAGCACTTTGCTTAGCTCCAGTGGGGTCTGGGAGCATCTGCAAGTACTTAGAAGCACTGCTGAGGTCGCCCGGAGTGTCTGGGAGGATTGCGTGAGGCTTCTGGACCGAATTACATTTTGCTGATGTAATGCCATCCATACAATCCACCATCTCATGGTAGACACCTATAACATGATGCAGAGGTACCGTATTCCATGTCGATATCCACAGGGTCTAGTATCGGAATGGCGTCAACACTTCCATGCCATACTCGACAATGGTCCATTCATCCTGTGTTATGAAGAGCAGCCGGTAATCAATGTATTTTAGATTCTTGAGCCACTCGTGGGTCAATTATTTTACTTGGTAGGCTTGCTGAAGCAACTCCTGCGTCGAATTCGATCGTATTTTCACATTCATGATAGGTAGTACTGCGATTTGTATCGTTGCATTTGAAACTCAGTGAACCCTTTCCGACAACTATGTGTCAGTGTAATTGATACAGCTAGCATTCCCTGCTATATGATGGTTACTGTCAGGACTTTCAAAATTTGTTCAAATCCAGACTTTCTCAAATATCTTTGCAAATCCAGGTCTCATAGCCGACACCTCGTTAATTCTAGCATTGCACCGTTTTCACAGTCTTTGACTCTTCGCAATGTCTATGTGTTCATTCACTCCAAATCGCTGATTGCACTCATGTGCTTCCCAACAGTTGGTTCAGCCTTTGACACTGGGATTGCTCATGAACGCACCTAAAGCATGCTAGACGACATGCGCCATGCATTGTATGTGGTCTCACAATGCAGGCCACACGATTCCGGAAGCTTCAAGGGTTGATTGTTGTACCCGGGTCATTGAGTAATGTGAGGAAGTGTTATTAGTAATAATTCCAAGTAAACGGCCATTGGTAAGCTCCAAACAATCATCAACTTCCTTCAAATGTATGGCTAGCCCTGCCCCGGTATGTTGACCCTTTACCTATTTTGCTTAATTTGCTGTCGAAATCGGACAAGATCAGGCTGTCAACCTTGTCGAAAGTGAGTTTTACTTCTCGGAACACCCAATTTTGATCCCCATATCACACAATGACCAATGATCTGGCCAATGTGTTGGTTGATGTTTACCTGTTGCAAGTGAATCTAACTTTATTTCTGAATGCCAATTGCATCTTAATTGCATCCACTGTCAGTGAGTATACCCTCCAGCTAATGTTACTAAGGGTGCTGGTGAAAGGATCCACTAGCTCGCTGCATAATCCATTATATGTCCGTTGTAGCTCCAGGTTTGATATAGCGTTCCATGGAGTAAAAGCTGAAATAAATCCTAACATGAGGTAGCGAGTCCAGGGGACTTGGTGAAATTTGGCCATTAGAATGTCCGCAACTGCCACAGTATAGCGGTTTGTCTGTCAATGTTATTAATATAGATAAGATCCAATTGTCGGATATGAATACCCTTTGCCAACTTACTACTGAAATTCGTCGACATCCTTGTCTCTTCAGTATGGCCAATTCTGTTTCATCAACCGTTGTACTTGTCAATTTTGAAACTTCCAACTCTGTTAATTCGTTTGATTTTGCAATGTGCACTTTGGCCAGCAAGTGTATCCCCATTGACCTGGTCCCATGTTCTGAAGGATGGCAAAGAACTTGATGACAAACAATACAAATGATCTCAGGGCTGCTGGTCTCTTCAATTCTGGAGTGCAAATAGAATCGCCATGAAGGCGTATGTCTGCAATTATTGCAAGCAATAGGACGCTTTGAGCCCACATTAATAGAAGCCCACCAAGTATCATATATGATTTGTCAAGCAAGGTTGCTCAAATCACGAATAAAGAGAGGTTATTTTTTCGAAGCCATCACAACCTGAAGCAACAAGGTATTCAAAGATTGTGAATCCAACATGGTGGTAGGAATTTGAAAGCTGCGTAATTTGAGTTGAGAGACTGTCAAAAGTTATGTTACTGTTAAGTAGAATGCTGGTTCTCAAATATTGACTCTAGAGCTACATGCAAGACAAATGTAATACCTGTGAGACATTGCATGCATAGTTTTGAAGTGGGATGCAAGGACAAATGGAAATGACTGACCATTAAAAACTCATTCTAGGAAAGATGCAAGGCAGTTCGTTGCTGTGTACCTGACTGACCCGTGCTGAAGCTGTTGCTGCTGTGCTGATGCATATGTTTAGGAGGCAGTAGCGGATTGGTTCCAAGCATTATTGCCCATTAATGTGGCTAATACTTTGATTATGGGTTAAAGTCGATGCACATCCCTTGGATTATCCAAGTTGCAAGACAAGAAATCATTCATGCTCTGATGACACTCATGTTTAGGAGATAGTAGCGATGTCATTGCAAGCATTTTTGCCTTGAAAGGCAGCCAATACTTTGATTGTTGGTGAATGTTGTTGAACAGCCTTTGAATTATCAGAGATACAGGGCCACAAAATGATGACGCTTCATTCGCGCTCATTTGCAGGATGGGGCAACCAGCGTGTCGCTTGGCTATTTTGCTATAAAGACAACCAATACTGTCACTTTGAAAGGATGTGACTATGCAGCCCTTTAATTGCCAAAAGTGTCAGACTAAAAATCGTTGTTGCTCCCTTGATGCTTACATTAAACACATTCTAACAGTCAGTGTATGCTCAATAATTGTATATTACGAAACATATAGTCATTATTAACAACCAATATAGCATTTCTATGTATTACCATTTGCATCCAGAAGCTTTGTGGCCTCTCAATTTCTGATCCACCACTATACACATTCTCTAAGTGATGGATGACGTGGCCCTAGCACATTTGCACACTTTTGGCCGGCAATTTACAGCATGTAGATTGGTGCACTAGTTTTTGATTAATGTAGCCCAACTTGCTCACATTTCCTCATCCAGCTCCTTTTCCTCAATTTCCATAACCTACCATAAGCAATGTTCAAAATCTCAACCATGTGCACCAGGTGTGAGCGGAGAGTTGTGCAGTTGGATGCATGGTTGAATGCGGCATGACGGTCATCATTCAGAGAGGTTTGTATTGCGAACTGACTGCTCATTCTTTGAGTCGTATGACATTACTCACTTACATTTTGTTAGTAAATTTGGTCACTACTTTAGTGTTTCCTTTCTCACTTAACGGTAAGAGGGAAAAAGATATCCAGAATATTGGTTGTCTTACAGCCAGATTTGGAGTCAATCATCTCCCCGTGGTGTGTATGACCCATGCAGTTGCACAGACGAATTGTTGTGTCTTACAATGTGGTCACAGAAATCCAGAAAGAGCTGACATGTAGCAAAATTGGTACACGAATTGCTTTACAAATAGATGTGACATTACAACCAGCAATTTGCCTATCTATTTCTCTGCTGACCCGGGAGCAGTCCCCATTTCTTCATCTTAATCTGACTTCTATATGGTGATCAGCTGGGGAGTCATTTGGCAGTGGTAAAACCTGTTGGGTTCAACAGGCTTCACTTGGTTCATCAGTGATGAATCGGGCTCAATGGCGGGCGGAAGAGTCACTATGGATTTGTTGGATGGCGGATTCCCGGAACCAATCCTCATCTGACTACTTCCTGGTCGAGATGTTCCATGCAGTATAAGTGATACTCCGGGGACAATACCAAGAGACTCCATACGGTCATCAAATATTGTCTGTCAAGGTGAAACTGTACCATCATCCATTTGCGGCATGACAACTGCCTGAACCTCAATTCGGTTGTGTGGTACATCTTATCCCTTACACTGATGTGGCAGGCCGCATCCCCCCATCCTGGTTGTGTCAATTCATCAAGCTTCATCTGCTTCTGGCGACACCTCTCCACGGGCTGCTGTACCATGATGGAGATTGTGCCCATCACCCAGCCCGATTCATCATCTTCCCTCAGCTTGCCCAGTGCAGTAGCTTTATTATCCTCATCTTCCCGAATCTTCCTCAGCATCGAAACTTGAAAGATCGCTCAGACCATCTACAATAGCAATCAACATCTCCTCATACGTTTTTTTTCTACTCTCTGGTTGTCAATCCCACATTTTCTGCTTTTCTCTTGTCTTCCTGCTCCTGCTGTATCGCAGTCTCAGGTTGTTCAACTCGCTTTCTTGCCACAGTGGTTCCTCTTGCAATATTACCCTCGATTCATTTATCTTTCTCTTCGTTGCTTACAATGTGCGTTTCATATCTTTTCTCCGCCACAAGCTTCTGTTTGGATTGTAGGCTGCGCAATGCCCCAATGGCTCGGACTCTTTCTTCTTCCCGGCTGCTGTTACCTTCATTCACTTGAGAGGTCGCTGTGTAGAACACTATGTCAATTTGCCATATGTGCTGGCCAGAAGTGGCGAAAAGTTCTTTTTCGGAGCATTGACTTTGGTAGTTCATTTTTACTTTGTTGTTGGGTGAGATGTTTGATGTTGCAAGATATGGATGATATGGAGGCAAGCTACGTCTTTTATCTCAAGGTTGGTATGTTTGATCAACTTGAACAATACAAAATCTGCATTTTGACAGTCACTAAAATGGGAATAGTTATGCTTACTGTACAACATGACTTGAATGTTATCGTCAGTTTCATGTAATATGACAGGGATTTCTTGAGACAATCATCACCAGATGTCCTTTCCCTCGAAAGGTTTCCTGTATGTATCTGACAATCATGAGATTGTGGCTGTCGTAAACCTTTATTGATCCCTGTGAATGAACAAACATAATCAGGGAAACTTACTGCAAACAGCAGGACGGTTCCAAACCCCTTCCACCTGCAGCTATACACGGCTGGATTAACCTTGAGAAGAACGTGCAAGTTGGCTGTTAGTTATTCCATTTTGACTTGAAGCTAACTCTGTATTCCTCAGGACATCCCACTTCTCTCTGTTATCATCTTGTTTTTCTATTCCACACCAGCAATTCATGGATACACAAATCCCTCCGCAAGGTGAGAGCAGATCCGAATTGAGCTGATCGACAGGCGCTTCATCCGATGCATCACTCGTTGGCACACAGCAACAACGCAGACACTAGTCCGTCCACCAGAACGCTGCCAATGCAGCCCCCAATGATATGACACAGGATGCAAATTTGAAAATTGCCTGTAAAACTGGAAGCGGCAACAACAAGAAGCATCATGCAATTGGATTTGAGTACATCCATATCGCGGTAAATGGGCGTCAGCTCACAATATAATGTTCAGCGGGTATTTGTAGAGAGCTATAAGACCACTTTATAGCTGCCTGTCATGGGAAACCTCCATGGTTGACCAACGCATTTGTCCGCACAGTCTGCGAAATCAAACATCACGACATAGACAGCTCTGTCATTTTGGTGGACAAATTTCGTGATAAGCATCACTGAGAGTGGATGAAACAGGATTTATTCACCTGAGAGGAAGCTACAGAAGCATATATGGTTGAGGTAGTACTCAAATCTCATTTTTAGAAGCAGGAACTCATTTCTTGAAGGTTTTCAACATGTCTGCTACTATGGCAAGGCAAGCAGGTTGGGTACAGCTAGAACAGTCCGACATGCGCCTTGCCTCAGATATGGCCAGAATGGCCACAGGCGGGTTTTCATGCGCTGGTATAGAGGAACCGCAATACCTGGTCACGCAGCTTCACACCGAAGTCCAAGAAGAGACAAAGCGGGGAGTTGAGTTCCCTGGGAATAGACAGGTCAAGGATGCATTAGAAAAAGACCCGGCTATGCATCATGAAAACCACACAGACGGCAGCCTTCCTTGCCCAAATGGCAATGTAATGAATCTGCAGACACACTGGAGGCGCAATGGAACAGCATCTACACCAGACTGACACAGATGGCCGACACCAGAACAGATGCCACCTATGCCTGGATCGCCACCTGTGCCGCCCAGTGGCAATGCGGGAGCTCAATGTTCCTAAATCGACAATGTGCCACCCAGATATGTGTATTCCGATGCTCTGTTGCACATTGCCCAATTTTTCAATCTTAATGCATATGCGAAGGATAGCAAGCACAATGAAGATTTCATTCCAGCTATGCTGACTGAAGCAGTTATATCCACTGGTTAGTACAGTATCTGCTGTGTGGTAATGCAGCTAACATCCATGTCACAGATGAGAACAGCCTATTGAGCGAACCTGCAAGTCAAGAGCAGCATTGATCGAAAGGAATGGGATTTTTGGGTGTATTATTGTCCACAATTAGCTGACACTTCAATGTATATTTTAAAGGATATATTTATATGTATTATTAAAGAACAACATAGTGATCAAGCATAAAGTCCATGAAGATGATAGATAGGCTGCCAAAACACGGTGAATGGCATATTATACCAAATCGAATGCTTGCATATTGTGGATTCACTCGTGGCACATTGAGAATCAACGGAGTGTCAACAATTTTAGGTCTTGTAAGTTAGGTAATTATAAATTGATTTGGTCATGGTTAATCATAATCAAAGTATTGGCCTTCATTATAGGCCGATATTATGGTGACACGCTCCCTACCCCATCCTGAAAATGAGCGTCAACCAAGCATCAATGATTTTTGGTCTTGTATCCTGGGTAATTTGACCGGAGATATGTTGTTGACAGTTATAAATGAGGGATTGGCCACCTTTATCGAAAAATGAGAATGCGACACTCTCCCTGTCCCATTCTGAAAATGAGCGTCAATTGCACATCAATGATTTCTAGTCATGCATCTTCAGTAATATATGTGGTGCTTGATCACAAGCATACATAAACAAACAGTTGGCAGCCTTTATAGGGAGATAAGCAAGGGATATTCCTGAGACAGCCTGCGGTACAGCCACAACTCATTACATTTACAATATTGCAACTGAGTGTTCATGAGTGTTTTAGGGTCGAAAACCGATCAAAATGTGGTATATCGACATCACCGGCCACATTCCACTGTGATTAACCATGATGCAAGGCCAACAATCATTGACACTCTATTGACGTTCATTTTCAAGATGGGGCAGGGAGCGTTTCGCCTTCTCTCTTTCCCATACAAGGTGGCCAATACTTCATTTATGACTGTCTGCAACCTATCGCCCTTGAGATTACCCAGGATACAACATCAAAAATCGAGGAAGCTCGGTTGACGCTCATCTCAGAACGGGGTTGGAAGTGTGTCTCTGTTTGTTTTGATCATTCCAGCAGCCAATACATCCACCAAAGACAATGACGTACCAAAGTCAATATTTTGCAATTAACAGTAGCATATCTGAATATAACCGTAAATTGTGAAACCCAAAACACGGAACCGGAGATCAGAACTGACGGGTCTAGTCGACCACCGTGAAACCCGCTGGTTGCCATCTAAACGTACATTGTCAGCCCGCCAGGATGCCGCAGGTCGGGTTTTTGGACCGGTCTGGAACTCAGCTGATCTGTTTTTGCTGTCCAAACCCAGATCCCTGGCTGGTTACCAGGACCCGTTGCTGACACTAATACTTTCCCAATCTGTGTACCACTACTATGCTGAAAAACAATTAGCACCCTCGAAGTGATATCTGCCCATTCTTGATGCTCAGCCATGCCAGCAAGCTCAGGCACTGCTGTCCGTGACGTTATCTTACATTTTCAATCATTGCTGCTGGGGAGGTGGTGCTGAGAAACTTTGCTCGCTGACCGAATTTTGCCAATGCCCACGCAAGTTGAAATATGTTTAGTTGCATGAATGTTGTTGTGTAGCACCAGCTGCTGAAGGGTTCATATGGAGACCATGTCTAATGAATCAATTGTTCTTTTGTGGAGTGTTATTTAAGGCCAGGATGAGGGTGTGGACTTGCTTGATGAATCTTTCTCCATAATTCTCGGTTTACTGACCTTTGGCAATTTGGAGACAAACTAACAAACCTCTGACTACAAACCGGTGCTAAGTACAACAACATGGTGAACATCTGTCTTCCAGTGCTTGCCACTCTTGTTGAAGGGTATTCCTACCACTCTATATTAAACAAATCTGATACTGATGTCATATTCATTGCCAGTTACCACTACTAGAATAAAACTCTGCTCAGCTACCTACACGATGTGCTTATAGGCATCAGCAGAAACATCCCCCTCTTCCTACCATACTGCAAGAAAAATATTATCAGGAAGATTATCTGAAGTCATTCCCTGCTCAATAATGTCTGATCAATTAAAAACATGTGCTCTGCCAATAACAGCAACACCAAAAGTTCTAAAGAAACTCAAAAAAAACCTCATCAAGGATAGCTACCCTGTCTCCAACATTGTTAACTATATTCTGCACAGGTTACAATGGGAAACACACCAATTCCATTTCAACTTACCAGTCAGTATTCTACTGCATGTGAATAAATCTTATCTTCTGGAGTCTATGACAGATAGATGGGAAACTGTTCTGGTGAGGGATTAACTGGCATCTGATATTTATCAATCTGCATTGATACCATGCATCAACAGAGCGATACACAAATGCATTGCAATGGCAACACTGACATTGCATGAGTGTATCAGCATATCAGAGCATATTGATACTTTGATATTCTACATTTCAATTTTCAAGTTGATAGAGGTGCCAGTATAGACCTCGGGACCTCTGGAATACATGGAGAATAGATTGTTCATCAATAGTTGCGCTGAGCGAACGCTATCACAGTCACTAGACAGTAGCACATTAATCGTAATGGAGTTGTAGTTCAAAATGCAAGGTGTTTGGAGTAGTAGTGTGGACAAAGTAATCAATTTGACAATATTTAGATACTAGGAGATTGCGCAACATGAAACAATAGCTGGGTATGTCAATCAGAATATTGCCCTGCCAAACTGGTATACATCTTTCATTTCAGCATTACAATTCTTTGAGCAGAAGATTACTTCAAGGGGAGTGTACTATGCCAGATAGTATATATCAATCGATTCCTAGTAGATGATATGGAGTATCTATCTGGTGTGATGCTGAATTGATCTCATGCAGATATTATCTGACAGAATATATGGCAAAGTGTATGATCCAGTGTAGTTATGTCTTTGATTCTTGTAGCTGTGTAACTTGTTCCAAGAATTGATGATGACCAATACCTACCGAACCAGTTTGCACAGTTGGAATCATATAATACAATATACTTGATAGCTTAGAAATGTTGATCTCAACAGGGATGATTGGTATCCAGAGCTAGCTCTTGTCAGTGCTGCCTTGTGAACCGTATCAGTGCCAGATCAGAGTCAGAGTTTGTATCACAGTCACGCATGTCAGTTACATTTACTGCAGCCGGAATTGTCTGATCATGTCAGTACACACTTGTCAGAGGAATGTTTATCAGAGCTGCACTTGTCAAAGCCATAATTATCAGAGCTGGAGTTTTCAGACAGTAACTCAGAGGATACTTTCATAGCTGGAATTATCACAGATTATGGCAGAGGTACAAATGACAGAGGCACAGTAATCAGACCAGCCTTGCAAAACCATATCACAGCTATCCATGTCCCAGTCAAGTGGTGATGAAGACCAGGTACTGGGGTAGGATGAATATTATGATCAAGATATCGATTATCACTTGAAGGTTACCTTCTGTCACTATACATGTTAATGCCAGTTATCCTCAGTATGTGAAAATTTGCATTAGTAGCTGAATGCATCTTGAGTAACTACTGATTTTATGACATCATGATTTCTAATTGAAACAGTAAGTTCCAACTCAGTTAGAATTGATTGTTCAAGCTTGTTTTGTTGGTGTAATCAGAGATGCTGGCAGGAGTGGTGAATGTATTGAGCTTTGTATATATCTTTTACCAAATATCATTTTAAACCAATATAGTAGTATATATCATGATTCATGACATGATTACTCTGATACATCATGTGATTGTGCCTTATCCTGATTCTATGTGAACACCAACTTGTCGGCATTCAAGTGGATATTAAAAACCATGTGCCCAAGTTGAGGTTTTCACACATGAGATGCCACAGTATGTTGAAAACTCTCAAAATGTAGTTGAATATACCATAAATTGAATAACTTGCCATGATGAACCTGAAATGAGTGGTGGCACAGAAGTCATAGTAGTAACAGGTCATAGTAGTGCGCTGAAGGCTATTAGAACTCTTGGTTATGGTATAACCAAAGGTTTTCCTAACTCAATCCATGACTCATCTGAGAATATTCTGAAATAAACAGCCTAGATGGTATCATGGGAGCTTGATATTATAGTGATACATAGTGAATGAGTTTCATTGTTAGATTGTAGTTACATTGATCTGTTACTGAGCAGGACACCCGATAGTAGCTATGCACAGTGAGAATATCATCAGCGAAGATCAATGTCAAATAGTGTTTGGAGTTTGATAACAATATAACTGAATAAAGTCTTTCGTGTGAATAACTTCTAAACCTAAGGCTGGATATGTAGTATTGACAACTACTCAGCCTAAGTGTGGTGGCATTTGGGTTACAGTATGATAATTTTGTGAACTTGAGACGATTTGCCTTGACTGATTAGAATAAGTACAAAGATATCATCTCAGATGCCAGATACTGTTTTCCTAGATGTTTTACACCCCTGTGAAGTTTGAGTAAATTGTTAAAATGTGAAATTAATCTGTTGATTCATATGACAATTAGTTTGCTCTCAGTTTTAAGGCTGACGGATTGTGTCTTTGCTATGATGAACACTGCAATAGCTTGCTTTAGTAATATTATTAAATGTTGAATCAGTGATTGAGATCTCAGTACCCCTGTAACATGTATCAAGAGGGAACATCCATAAATATATATATTGCAATTGGCTTCTTTGAATACTGACTGAATCACTACATAATAGTCTGAGTAGTATATACTTAGTGTAGAACTGAAGAAAGTAATACACATAATATGAGAATTATATAGCTAATAAATAGCAACGGTCATGGGGAGAGTAGGGAAGATAACAATTTATCGCCAAACTGTTCTACTTTATACGAGATATTTGCTAGTAACTTTCATATATAGATTAACCAGGTATTAGTAAGTGAATATTACTTGTTCAGGATACTGTGCAGTTATAAGTGTAATGTATTTGGTACAAAACAGTAGATCTTCAGAATTTCAACTGGTTATCTCCTATAAGAGATTGAGATATAACTTTATAACAAAAACTGGAAAACAATGCATTAAATAATCAATACAATTTAGAGATTATAATAAATCAACATAACATATATAATGCAAAAGAAAATAACAATATACCATAAAGTACACTTAAGTCAAAACTCGGAGTTAACTACAATTCCATTACAGGTAATACAATATTGCGTTTAAAAATAGAATTGTTGGTGGAAGCGAGATGATTGGCATCAATATTGCCACAGAATTCAATTTGAAGGCTTTTCATAATTGTTGTGGTTTATGGTATTGTATAACTACAAAGTACACTCCATGTGTACTTCAATTCATTTAGCTAATCGCAGGTTGACTGACAATAACCACTATTGACTGTAATATAATCAAAGAAGCTATACAGTACTGAATACAAATTTCCAATTTTATACTTGGATATACTCTTGGGGAGATACAAGGGGGTATCATTCAGAAATTCTTTCAACTTCTATTGAGGTTCTGCTGTTGAGTTCAGAAAAGTATTGCTTTGTAATTCATAGTTTCTTATATTGCACAAGTTGATTGTATATCACTGACTCTGCACATTGGAAATTGATGCAACTTGGGAATTAAATATCATATCAGTGCAAGCAGTACCACTGTCTGATATGAGTAATTGGAATAAAGTTAATCTAATTCTTGATACTATATTGATATAAGTCTATAGCCAGTATTACATCTTATATATTTATAACTTTATCTACATTCAAAGTAATATTTTAAACTTATTAATTTTGTATATATAAAATCACACCAAAATATATACATATAATATTACAATAATAAATCTGATCTATTGCTCCCTGGATCAAAAGTGACTTTTTGTCATATATACCCATATCTTTGATATTCAATTCTGTCTCCAATTTGGACTTTTAATCACATAATACTCCGTTACTAGATCAAACTAAATGATATGTAATTCTATTCTATTGTCCTCCCTTAATTTAAACTCAGTCTATATAGAATATACATATAATACAAACCATTCTATAATCAATAATCATTCCACTCGAACATCAAATGTATATACCAAACTGCATTGAGCCATTAATTTGTTGCATTATTCAAACATTATTTTTGCTGACCAATCGTTATTGCCTCTTTTAACAGAAAACAAGAGTTTGTTGTCACATATCAGGTTAGCACTATGGATGGATGTACAATAATTTGGATTGTAACTATGACAACCACAGCATTACTATCAAGATAAAATGGTTTGCTGTTGAGCTGATTCCCTATCTTCTATAACAATACCTATTGGTTATATTATTGTTATCAGCAGAGTGATATAATGCAAGAAGAATTGAATACTGAATAGGAAATATATATATTTAATATCATACCAAAAGCATTGCTATATAATATTTGTATATCCCATATTAACTACAAATTGATATGCATAATAAATGCAATTTAGATATGTTTACTGATATCTACTTCCACTTATTATCAAAGGTCTTTAATACTTAGTGAAATTTAACTAAGTACAGACATATACTGTACAATTAGAATTCACATATTTCTAATATGTTATATTGGATTGTAGTTATATTATGAAGAAAGTCAATTTTACTGAGATATTTGCAGCATGACAATATATACCAACGCATTGTAACAATATGTTGATTGCTAAATGAGAATGCATAGAACCAGGGTTATCAATTAGTATTACTGGGAAATACAACCATCTGTGAACAGTACCATCTGGAGATGCTGTTTTTGTATTGAGAATTGGTACAATATTTGACTGGCAGTACTATAACATTCCGCACAGTCACATATTGACTAGATTACTATGATCCCCATGTGGCAATGTACATTTGATACTATACATTACGCTTTATAAAGCAAATTGAAACCAAGCAGCCAAATTGACACAATCACAAATTTTCAATTTTACTCTGAAATACACTCCTGATTGCGCTGAATTTTGCACACCCCCAGCCTACCTATTTGGATACTCACAAATAAGTATTCATGATACTCCCAAGAACACCATAATGTACATTCTCAAGTATACCTGCAAAGATATCCCAAGTACACCTTGGAGTGTGATCTCAACTACACTACGAAGCATACTGTCCAGAATATACCCAGTCACATTTGTTGATACACTTTCTGTGTATTGGGCAGTATTCTCCAAAGTACAATTGTATCATACATCCAATTACTCCCCTGAGTACGTATACAAGGATATATCTGATTTCACTATCCAGTTTACCTCGAAGTTGTTCTCTTGTATACCCCTAAGTTCACCTCCAAGTTGGTTTCAAGTATATTTCTAAGTACACCTCCAAGTTGGTTACATGTATACCTCCAAGTCTGCTCTCAACTACACTCCCCAGTATACTCTCGAGTTCTTTCCCAATTACACACAATGGACCGCTCTCAGCTCACCTGGCGGTATGCTTCCAACAGCTCTCTGATGAAGTAAGCTACTCCAAATCTCACATCACTATATCATTCCATGCAGTGTGCAGTGTACTTGAACTACAGACATGCTGTGCTGCAGATGCCTGGTACTGTATGGCATGGGGTAGGGATCATGTGAAGGGTAATATATGGCGGGTAGTATGAAGTGCATGGCATGTGCCATGTGACTGGTGGTATATACTGGGCAGCATATAGTAGTCGAAATCATAACATCAGATGATATTGTAGTCTGAACCTTATCTTTTGCATGGCCAACATTACATGATCTTACAATACCTCATGCTCATAATGTTGCCCTGTTCCAGTTTAAATTCTGCTGTAACAATTGCTTCATTAACCATTGGGAAAGTATATTTCCATCTCTGATTGTCCAATGGAATCAACATTCCACCTTTCATCAATTGAACACATGTGTTTATGTATTTGAGTGCAGGGCTGATGATAATGATTATGAAGGCAAAAGTAATGAAAATAGTCATTGCAATAGAAATGGCATTGACAACGACAATGGCAGTGGAGATTGTTTTGATGATGGTAACAATAGTTTCAGAAGTGCTTAGACAAGTAGGTTGCCAACATCAATATCATTATCAATGCTTTACAGACTTAGATTATTCCATTAGCCAAATCTCCCACACACTCAGAGTTTTCCATTAGCCAAAAGCTTCCTGTGCAAGACTGTACTCCTGCTAAAGCACAGCTCTCAATCTTGTCTATCTCAAATAGCCTCTCCAGCATGTTATAATCCAAGCTGCAAAGCCGGCTCTCAAACAGGCAACCAAGTTGACTTTCATCCAGACATCCATCCAGACAGTCAGGAACACTTTCTATCATTGGTTGGCTCCCACCCTGAGTTGGCCATACTTGATATTGTGATGGTAATACAGTGAAGACACCACATGAACATGTCAGTTCTAGGTCTACTCTCACCGCCAGTCCAGCTATATACAGTTCCATTCATGAACGAAGAGATTACAATGGCTTAAGTATTGATAGCAATAAAGTATATATCATACAATGGTCCACATAAAGCTTGCAATGTGCTGCCAATCTACATGAGCATATCCAGTAAAGTCTATAGTGGATTTCCACTTTTGAACATAAATATAGGGTGATCAGAAAGATGCATGATGAGTTCCGATATTAGACAATATGATATAAGTGTCTTGGTGAGATTTTTACTAGCAGCTGTTAAGATCATATTTGAGAATTTAGACTGTAAAAGGGAGAATAAGTTATATTGTGCAGATAGCAGAAAACTGGTAAATAAAGAGAGGCCATTTGGTACAGGAGAATTATCTTTCAGCTTTTTTTAATTATTGTCTTATTCATAAATACACCTGACAATATTGGGCATTATTATGACAGGGTTGTTTTGTATCTCAATATGATTGGTAAGTTTATGTTTATCTGTTTATATTGTGTTACCTATACTATCCATGAGTGTTACCAATACTACCCAAATGTGTTACCAAAACTTTCAAAGTATATTACTAATACTACCCAGGTGTGTTACTGATACTACACAAGTATGCCAGTACAAGCTCACAAGCTTCATCTAAATGAGTTCTTTGAAGGTTCGATGTTATAGGTACATGGACCAATTAGCAGGGCGAAAAAAAAATCCAAAACCATTTCACTTCTCTGGTTGAATTGATGCAGTACTAAGTTGCACTAGAATGAAAGTTCCAGATAATAGAATTCACTACATGTGGTGTGAGCAACGGTTCTGGACCATCGCTTCGGATCCAGGTCCAGGTCCAAACTGAACCATTGACAAATTAGCGGTCCGGGTCGTCAATGAACCCAAAGAGTTCGCTCGGGTATAGTTTGATGGTCAACTCCCAACCTGTCTGCATTGGGCGTGTTGTCAGTGGGTTGCCCAGCGGGTCCATCTATAGATTCATATAAGGCTCTTGTATTTGCAATTTGTTAATAGTATCTTATGAGAATTGTATTTTCAGCAACCGATAATGCGCAGTTGCCTGTTGTGCAGTTTGCACTATCGATTAATTTGGTATCTGTGTTTCACCTTTGATATATGGTATTTTTGCCTTTCAAGGCAGTCAATAATACATTTATGCACGTGAAGAACAACGCGATGCCTTGATTACGAAATATGCACAACCTGAAATTGTTGACACTCCGTTAACGCTCATTTGCAAGATGCGGCAGGGAGCACGTCGCTGTTATTTGTGCCAGTAAAGGCTCCCAATTTCTGATAAGTGGATGTCTGCAACCAATCGGAACATAAATTACCCAAGATGCCACGCTAAAGATCGTTGACGCTCAGTAGACACTGATTCTAAGAATGGGGCAGTGACCGTGTTGCTATCACTTTCCTCTACAAAAGCTGCCAATTCGTCCGTTATGAATAACAATGACCAAATCACTGGTGATTTACCGTACTTACAAGACCGTAAATTGTTGACGCTCTGTTGACGCTGATTTTAATGTGTTGTTCATCCAACATCTGCTGCCGTCAATAATTGTTTTCATCATGATTTGACCTTATTGGTTGTCATTCTGTCCGATTGAGACTCGGCCCTGTGGCAAAGTGAAGCAGCGTAATATTCTTGCAATGTTCACTCTCACACAACTAAAAATGATGCATCTCACCACAAGATTCATTACACCTGCTATACATCTGTTTATCAACCAATATTCACATGCTACTTCTCACCATTCGCCCATAATATATCTCTAACTGTATCTTTCGGTCTGGCCTACTTTTTCTTCCCTTCTGTCTTTCTCCCCATTTTTATTGCATTGACCGTCACCAACACCATTTGAGCCTGTCTCTGTGCCTTCTGTGGTGGTCGAACCAATCCCGGAACATTTGGCGCAGCACTGACATCCTGCTGCTCTGGGCATTCCGGATCCTCGATGCAATTGTTGTGCCCCGTATCAGATTCATTGTCTGCCGGGCAATCATCTTCACTGTCATTTGGAATTTCCAAGTCGCGATTCGAGTATAGTGAATGTGCGGTGTCCGAAAGGCTTTCAGGTGCGCTATCCTCATCCCTTTCGACTGGATGACAGTTGATTCTTCGGATTCGGCGAACATTTTAGATTTGAGTTCGTCCTCCAGGGAGGTCCTTTGCAGACAAAGCTGGTGGCAATGGCGATCTTTCTGAAAATTTGAATGCAGCAGCACAATCATGTTGAAAGAGTGACCAGGGGGCTTTGTCGGTCTCTTCAATGTCCGAAATGTATCCAACGGCTGTCATGTGCTTGTTTTGAGTGCGAGATTCCTTCTTTGTAGCACGTCGGTTCTGGCTGCCCTGCCACTTCTCCGAACGGTTGAGGACGTTGGCCATTGTGTGGAATTTGCTTTCCTCCCCCTCGTTCTTCATTTCCGAGTCGTTCTCTGTGTTCGTCGTATCTGATGGTGGATTATCTCCTTTCAAAATCCTGTTGGTGGTTCGCGGAAACGGCCTTACAACGAATTTTTCGTGAAGTGTCTCGAGTGTGGTTTTTGACTGCCTCCAGCCAATACCATCTTGCCCATGGGAAAACTGGCCACCACTCCGACATCATGTGGTATGATAGAGATTATGGTGCATGCCACATTGGAGAGATCAGCATACATTGAGTGCATTTCCTCATGTTGGCGACACTAGTCAGTTATGTCCAGTAATCAAAATGTACTGCTAATCTCCATTCGGTCGGAGTGGTAATCATTGAGATTTGGATAACTTTGCCCTCAGGTCTTTGGTTCTTCAGACGGGGAATCGAAGTACACCCTCGTGGCAGTCGAGGAGGGTGCTGCGCATTCGTTTCGTCGGGGTGTCATCTCGGCCACATAGTTTGGCGTTAAGTATTCTTCATCATCGCTGGACAAATCATATGGATCAAATGATGATTGACACAATCCAGAAGCTGTTGCAGAGGAGACGCGATTGCTGCTTGGTAAGATTTCGTGTTTATTTACTGGCACACGTCGATGTTTGTAACATTTTTCATTCACCACTTTCTCCAGAAAGGCCTCTTGGTATTGGGTAGTATAGGATTTCTCCCCCTCAGGATGAATATCCACTCCCTTGTCCCACTATTGAAAAAATCACAACTTCCAGAAAGAATTGGGATATGTGCAGAAATGTGAACCATGCCCGTCGTTAGAGTCACTTCAGAGTAGTATCTGGACAGCTTCTGTCCAGCGAACTTCACAGTGAAGAACATGTCTTCCTTCCATTGATTGTTCTTCTTGGCCAAAGCTCGCATCATGCCATCCATATGATCGAACATGTCATTGTACACGGTGATCACGTGATGCAATGTGACTGTAGGCCTCTTCAACATCCACACAGTCTATTATCGAAATGGCCTGAATACCTCAATGACATACTTCACAATGGTCCATTCATCTTGAGTTGTGAAGAGTGGCCGGTAATCACTGAATTTGGGATATTGGGGCCACTGGCATGTGAATTCCCGTAATCGGTAGGCATGCTCGAGCAGCTCCAGTGTCGAGTTCGAACATGTGGTGACATCCAGAATCGGAAGTACTGCAATGCGGACTTTCGGGTTTTGACAGTGAATGAACTTGTTTCGGGGACCAGGTGTCAGTGTAATCAATTCAGCAATCATTCTCAGCTGTATGAAGGTCAGTTTAAGGACTTTCAAAATATCATGAAATACATACATTCTCATTTATCGTTGCTAAACCTGGTCTCATGGCCGACACCCTCTTCATTCTAGTATTGCCATTTTTTCGAAGTCTTTGACTCTTCCTGATGTCTATGCGGTCATTCTCTTCAAATAGCGGATTGCGCTCATGGGCTTCCCAAGACTTGGTGCGGACTTTTACACACAGACTGCTCATGAATGCACCTAAAGCTGGCTGTATGACGTGCACCATGCATGGTATATGGTTCCTCAATGCAGGCCACTCGATTCCAGAGGCCTGAAGTGTTGATTGCGGCTTGCGTGTCATCGAGTCATTTGAGGAAGCATTATCGGTCATCAAACCAAGCAAACGGCCGTCAGTAAGCTCAAAACGATCAAGCACGTCCTTCAAATGTACGCGAAGCCTTGCTCCAGTATGTTGGCCCCAGACCTATCATTCTTAATTAGCTTTCGAAAGCAGTCAAGAATAGGTGATCAACCTCATCGAGTGCGAGTTAAACTTCACGCGATGCACAATTTTGATCCATATAGTACGCAACGACCGACATCATGACTAGTGTGTTCGTTGATGTCCATCGATCCAAAGCTAAACTAACATTATTTCGTGATGGCAACAGCTTCTTAATTGTATCCACAGCCTGTGCATGGTACCTCCAGCAAATGTTCCCAAAGCTCATCGCGGACGGCAGCACTAGGTCATCACGTGATGCCTTATATGACCATCGTAGCTCCAGATGTGATGTCGCGTTCCACAGATCATGAGCCGAAACGAATCCTAACATGAGGAAGCGATTCCACGTGTCTTGGTGAAACTCAGATGTTTCAAAGTCCTCAGCTGCCAGTTTGGAATGTGTTGTCCATCATTTCGGTCAATATGGAATAATCTGTATGTGAAATATGATTTGACTCTGCAAAGTTACTATTGTGATTCCTCGACTTCCTTCCCTCTTCAGGATGGCCAAAGTTGTTTCATCAACCGTCGAACTACTCAATTCAGTAACCTCTGACTTTGTCATTTCATTCAACTTTGCGCTGTGAGCTTTTGCCAGCAAGTGTTTCCCCATTGAGCTAGTCCCCTGTTCTGATGGATGGCGAAGAACTTGATGACAAACGATACATATGATGCCAGGGCTGCCGGTCTCCTCAATCCCACTATGTAAATAGAAAGGCCACGAAAGCGCATTTCTAGAATTATTCCAAGCAATAGGCTGCTTTGAGCCTACATTCATTGAAGCCCACCAAGCATCGAAGACGATTTCTAATGTAAGGTCGCTCAAATGACGAATAAAGACAAGTTCGATTTAGGAAGAGATCATCAACTTCAGTGATGAGGTGATCAAAGACATTGAATTCGACATGGCGGTAAGAATTAGAAACCTGGGTAATCCGACTCGAAAAACTGGTGAAAGTAACGTTACAGTATCGCAGACTGCGGGTTCTTCAATATTGACTCTACAGCTAGAAGCAAAAAATTAGATCAGTAAGACATTGCACGCATATTTGTGAAGTTGTATACAAGGACAGATTGCAAAGACTGACAGTGTAAAACTGGCTTTGGGAACAGCACAATGCAGCTTATTGCTGTGTAGCATTCTGAGCCTCCACAAAAATTGTTGAAACTCAGTGGGCGCTCAATTGTAGGAGGCAGAAGGGATATCCTTATGAGCATCTTTGCCAATGAAGCATGCCAATAGGTTAATTGTGGGTTATCTGCATTCTATTGCGGTCAGATTTTCCAAGATGCAAAATCAAACATCGTTGACACTTCGTTGACGTGCATTTTGGGACATGGTTATTATCTTGTTGCAAACATTTTTGCCTAGTAAGGCAGCTGATGGTTCGATTATGGATCAATAAAGTCGCACAGCCTCTTGATTTTTCAACATGCAATGCCTAAAATTGTTGACGCTCCTTTGGCAGTGATTTCTAGAGCATTGTGACGATGTTGTCGAAAGCATTTTTGCCTATACAGGCGGCCGATAGTTTGATTGTGGCTTAATGTCGCTGCCCAGCCCTTGCACATCCCACCATGCAAGGCCAAAAGTCATTGATGCTCCGTTGACGCACAGCTATAGGACATAGTAGGAATGTTGTCGCAACTATTTTCGCCTAGAAAGGTGGCCGATTGTTGAATTCTGGCTTAATGTTGCCGCACAGCCCTTGCATTTTCCATGATGCAAGGCCAAATGTTGTTGATGCTCAGTTGGCGCTCATTTTTAGGTCATAGTAGCGATGATGTTGCATAGATTTTCGCCTAGAGAGATGGCCGAAAGTATGATTAAGGCTTAGTGTCTCCGCTCAGCCATTGGATTTTCCAAGATACAAGGCCAGAAGTCATTGACACTGCGTTGAGGCTCATTTTTAGGACATAGTAGCAATGTTCACACAAGAATTGTTGCTTAGAAAGGCAGTCAATAGTTCGATGAGGGATTTATGTTGCCACACAGACTCTGCATTTTCTAGCATTCAAGGCCAAAAGTCATTGACGCTGCGTTGACGCTCATTTTTAGGACACAGTAGTGATGTCACTGTAACCATGTTTGCCCAGAAAGGCGGCCGATAGTTCGATTATCAGTCGATGTCACCACGCAGCCCTCTGAAGTTCCCATGATGCGATGCCCAAACTCGTTGATCCTCTGGTGACGCTCATTTTTAGTATGTGGCAACGACCATGTCATTGACCTTTTTCGCTCGCACGCCGACGAATACATTCACTTTGAAAGGATGTCACACTGCAGCCCGGTGATTGCTGAACGTGTTGGACTAAGAATCGTTGACACTCTGTTGACGCTCACATCAATCACATCGAAACAGCTTTTGTACACTCAATAATTGTATGCAACCATTCATATACACATTATTGACATCCAATATAGCATTTGTATGTATTATTGTTTGCATCCAGGAGTTTGATTAAATCTCAATTTCTAATCAGCTGCTATCAACACTATTTGACTGAAAGATGAGGTGGCCCTATTACATTTCCGCGCTTTCGGCCGGCAATTTGCGGCATGTAGAACATTTCACTAGTTTTTGGTAAATATAGCTCGACTTCCTCACTTTTCCTTATCCTGATCCTTCTCCTCGGTTTCCATGACATCCCATATGCAATTTGGAATATCTCAACCATGTGCACAAGGTCTGTGCGGAGATTTATGCTGTTGGATACATGGATGAATGCGGCATGACAGTCATCATTCGACCAGATTCGTCATGGGCACTGACCACTCTTTCTATGACACCTAGGACATCACACAGTGAAATTTTGTTAGTATATTCAGTCCCTAATATAGCTTTTGCTTTGTCGCCTAACTATCACTTGCAGATAGAAATCGAACTGGTTGGCTGTTTGTCGGCATGATTTAGATTCTAGAACTTCTCACAGTGCGTTCAACCCCTGCACATCCACAGACAAATTATCCCGTATCACAATTTGGTCACTGAAATGAAGAAAAAGCTGAGAAGTAGTGAAATTGGTGAACTAATCGCTTTTCACCAAGATATGATGTCACCAATTACACGTTGCCTATCTATCCCTCCGCTGACACAGGAGCCGTCACCATGTCTTCGTCCGAATCCGAAATCTATATGGTGATTAGCTGGAGGCCATATCCAACGGCAAAAGCCTACAGCTTCAACAGGCTTCGCTTTCGACAAAGGTGACGTATTACCCTCTACTGCTAACTCAAGACTGGATAAGCTCGGGTTCAACTCCGGCTTCACCGAACCTAGCCTAATGTGACTACTTCATGGTCGAGAAGTCCCTTGCGGCATTTGCAGTTGTCCGGGGACAATCTCAACAGACTCTATAAGCCCCCCAAATGTTGTCAGTGCAGGTGCCACAGGGTCATCATCCGTTTCAGGTAGAACAACGGCCGGACCCCTCCATTTGGATCTGTCGTAATTGTTATCTCTTTCACGGAAGTAGGTAGCTGCATGCTGCCATCACGGATGTGCCAATTCATCAAGCTTCATCTGCTTCTGCTGACACCTCTCTATGCAATGCTGTACCATTTCGGAGATTGTGCCCATCACCAAGCCGGGTTCGTCATCTTCGCGCAGCCTACCCTGCACTGTCTCTTCATCATGCTCATGTTCCCGATCCTCCCCATCGTCGGAACTTGAAAGATCACTCTGACTGTCTCCCAGAGCAACCATCATCTCCTCAAATTTCATTTCGGGCTCTCTGGTCATCAATCCCACGATTTCAGCATGCTTCATATCGTTCTGCTGTTGCTGAATAGCTGCCTGTGCATCTTCAACTCCCTTTCTTGCCCCAGCAGTTTCTCTCTCAACATAATCATCAATCCATTTCTCTTCCTCTTCATTGCTTGAGAAGTGAGTTTCTCGTCGTTTCTCTGCCGCAAGCGTCTTTTTGGATCTCAAGCTGCGCAATGCCCCAAGGGCTCGGACGGTTTCTGCCTCCAAGCCACTCTTGCTGTCATTCACTTGATGACGTTGTTGGGTAGACCGCTTTGTGGATTTCCCATATCTGCCCGCCGGAATTGGCCGAACGGTCATTTCTGGAGCATCGACCATTGTTGTTTGCGTTGACTTTGTTGTTGGGCCAGATGTTTGTATCTTGCAAGATATGGACAATATGGCGGCATGCTGCGTCTTTTATGTCAAGGTTAGTACATTTACTCATCTAGATCAAAGCAAAACTGCCTTTTTGACAGTCAATCAATCGGGAATAGTTAGGCTTACCGTACAACATGACTTGATTGTTAGCGTCAGTTTCATGTATCATCCCGGGGATGCTTTGAGACAAACATCAGCAGACGTCCTCTCCCTCGAACAATGTCCTACTTATAGCTGACATTCATGCCATTTCGGCTTTCGTACACGGCGATCTATCCCTGTTAACAAGCAAACAACAATGGACTGACATATTGCACATCTCGGGGCTGTGGGAAACCCCTGCAACTTGTAGCTATACGCAGCTGAATTCATCTTGAGTATAACGAACATGTTGGCAGCTGATTATTCCATTCTGACATGATGATAACTATATAATCCTCAGCACTTCCCACATCTTTTCGTTATCATCTTCCTCTCCTATTCCACAGGAGCAAATCATGGATACACAACCACCTGGGCCAGGTCCGAGCGGATCCAAATGCAGCCGATTGGCTGGCACTTCCTCAAATACGTTACTTATTGGCACACATCAAGATCACAGACACCAGCTAGTCAACCGCAACACTGCCAATGCAGCCACCAAACATATGACCCAGGATGCACATTTCAATATTGTCTGTAAGACTGGAAGCAGCACGAATAAGAAGCAGCTTGCAGTTGGTTTTGAGTATATCCATACTGTGGTCAACAGCAGTCGATTAACTGTATACCATACAGTCGGAGTACACCGAGAGCTACGTGACCAAATTCTTGCTGCCCGTAACGGGAAACCTCCATGGTCGACCAAGGCTTTTACCCACACAGTCCGCCAAATCGATCATCTTGATGTTGTAAGCTCTGGGATTTCCCCGGACAAATTTCCTGATAAGTATCCACGCGAGTGGACGAAATATTTTTCCTTCACCTTAGAGGAGGATACTGAAACGTATATGGTTGAGGTAATAGCCGCATCTCATTGTTTGAAGCGACAACTAATTTCTTGTTGGAATTCAACATGTCTGCTACAATGGCAAGACGAGGAAGTTGTGTTCAGCTGGAACAGTCCTACATGCGCCTGGCCTTGAACATGGCCAAAATGGCCGAAGAAGAGGTTTCGCGTGCCGCTATAGAGGAAACCCAATATCTGATCAAGAAACCTCGTGCTGAGGTCCGAGAACTGAAGAAGCGGGGTGTTGGTTGTCCTGTGTATAAAGAGGTGAACGCTAGGATCGAATGACACTCGGCTATGCTTCGTCATAACCACACACCCAGATGCCTTCCTTCCCAACATGGCACCGCAAAAAATCTGCTGACACACTGGAGACGTAAAGGAACAGGTGCACCTCTGCCCAACCAACGCAGACAGCAGACTCCAGAGCCGACTCCGGAGCTGCCTCCAGAGCCGACACCACCTCTGCCCGGAACATCACCCGCCTCAACTGATAACACTTCTGGAGCTCAATGTCTCGAATTCATCAATATGCCGGCCGGATATGCGTATTCACATACATCTGTTCCCCGTGCTCAATCTGTTACCCTCGTTACATGTGCCCAGGATAGCGAGCACCATACTGATTTCGATCCAGATATGCTTCCGGCTGAAGGAACATCCACCGGTTCGTACACTATCTGCTTTGTGGTAATGCAGCTAACATTCATTTTGATGACCAGAGCAGCCTATTGAGTGAACCTGGCAGTGATGACTAGCATTGATCGAATGGCAAGGAATTTTGGAGATTATTATTATCTTGAATTCGTGGATACTGTAACGTATATTTTAAAGGATATATTTTCATGTATCATTAAAGAACAATGTAGTGATCAAGAAGAAAGTAATTAAAAACACTAGAAAGGCTGCCAAATCAATGTGATTGATGGACTACACCAAATCAAACGATTGCATATTGTGGATTCACCTGTGGCAAAATGAGCATCAACAGAGCATCAACGATTCTTGGTCATGAATCTTGGGTCATCATGGGGGTGATAGGTTGCAAATAGTCATAAACGAAGTATTTGCTGCCTTTATAGGAAAAGGAGAAAGCGAAACGCTCCCTGCCCCATCATGAAATTGAGCGTCAACTGGAGTGTCAACAATTCTTGGGCATGTATCTTCGGTACTCGGTAGGGCGATTGGGTGCAAATAGTCATAGACGAAGTTTTGGCTGCCTTTATAGGCAAAGGGGAAAGTAGAACGCTCCCTGCCCCATCATGAGAATGAGTGTCAATGGAGCGTCAACGATTCTTGGTCATGTATCTTGGGTAATCTGCGCGGCGATAGGTTGCACATAGTCATAAACGAAGTATTGGCTGTCTTTATAGGCCAACGAGAAAGTGAAATGCTCCCTGCCCCATCATGAAAATGGGCGTCAACGGAGTGTCAACAATTGTTGGTCTTCCATCATTGCCAATTACAGCGCGATGTGGCCGTTATTCTCTATATACATGGTTTTGACTGTTTTGGTACGCTTAAAGGCTCACAAGTACTGAGTGGTAGCTCTGCGAATGAAATCTGTTTTTACTGTCCCGGAGGATGTGGTGGGCATATTCCATACATATCTGCCCATAAACTCTGCCATAATCTTGTTTATGGATGCTTGTGATCAAGCGCCACACATGTTACCGAAGATGCAAGACACAAAATCGTTGAATCTCAGTTGACGATCATTTTCAAGATGGGGTAGGGAGCATTTCGCTTACAATTTTGGCAATAAAGGCGGCTAATACTTTGTTTCTGACTGTATTCAACCTGTCACACCCCCAGATTACCCAACGCACACGACCAACAATAGTTGACCCACCGTTGATGCTCATTCCCAGAATTTAGTAGGGCGCATCTCTCCATTCATATTGATCATTGAGGCGGCCAGTTCATCGACACTGAACTGTGATGAACCAATGTCACTATTTATGATCAACAATAGCATATCTGAATGCGATCATAAATGTTACACCCGAAACGCGGAACCAGAGATTGATACCGACAGGTCTAGCCAAACCCGGTGAACCCCGCACGTTGATGGGTACGGGTCCAGGTTTGGCCCACGAAGCGTCAGCTGGTCAGGTTTTTGGACATGTCTGCGACCGAACCGACCTGTCTTTGCGTTCCAAACTCAGACCACTCGCAGGTTACCCGGACTCGTTGCCAATACTAACTACACGCGAGATCTAACTGTATTCGAATACCAAAAATAACTGAATCAATCCCCATGTATTGATTTCAAGTCATACAATGAAATGTTGTTCTTGAATTAACTGGCTTAATGTCCGATGACTTTTGTTTGTTCTTGGCATCCGAAATACTCCCATAAATTTGACGTTATTACCATTATGTGGGTGGTATTTGTGAAACCACTGAGCACGAACTTTGAGAAGAGTTGGACACAGACTATAAGGGGAATATGTATGGGACTGATGCAGCAGGGACGGGAAGTGAACGAAGCGGAAATAAATAATTATGGGCTCAACGAATACAGAACAACATTTAGCGCAATGTACAGTCTTAGTATTACCCATTGCAATTGGGTAGAATCATGTGCTTGAATAAGAAATCAATGTAGATAACTCCAATTATAGTCAAATAAGTATCTGCTATAACAAAAACAGCAAAGCCCATCAGGAAACTGGTAAATAAGGAAATGCCTCGATTCATGATGCCGTCCAAAATTGTTCCTTATCGTTAGTACTGCGATCCGAGTAATCTGTTGGTATATCAGAATCTACAATCGACTGCAGAGGTCTCATTTCTATTGTATAGTTCAGTGGCTAAGACAGCTACAGATTGCTTAGCTCAACAGAAATATAACTACTGAGCAAGAAGAAACTCAAGGACAAGTTATTGGTTAATCAAGTTGATTTTCTGCAGCTTAGAGAGTTTCTGAACCGATAATAGTTGTTATGAATTTTGACCACTCCTATCAGATCATACTGCTATAGAGTGAGTTTATGAAATTTCCAGCGAAATATATTCCAGCCCCAGTTAGCAACAATGAAACGATAGCAGAACATACAAACAATGAAATGCTGACACCCAATCATGCCCAACAATTCATAAGAACAACTGACTATTATTTAGTAGTGTGTGAGCAGTTGCGGATTGAAACAAAAATGTGGAATCTGGTCACAAATTGAAGTTCCTGCATGAACAGCTATGAAACACTTTACTATTGATGATAGTAGTGGTGTATATGCAACATCTCATGCCTGCCACAAACACTCCCATTTGTAGGGAGTGTATGGGAGGGGAGTTACTTGGAGACCAACAAATAATGGACAGAAATAAAGTGATGGGGTGTAGGTAGAGTTGGAAGACCCCCACATTGATAGTCATCATCTTATTGTATATGAAATGTTCACTGTATATTCCATGTCTTCATCATATACAGTTGTGTCAAGTTTCGGTAAATCTATGCAAACCTCTGGTTCACAGAGTGCTATCTCTAACCAGATACCTTCACACCTAGAGACTCACCTTGTAATTGCCCACAGATTCGCTTTTGGTACCATGAGAGGTGATGTGAAATGTTGATAATATTCTCCCTGCCTTTCAACTCCACATCAGCAAAATGTATTTTAGTCTCTGGAAGACTCCAGGAGTGTCTGAGAGGATGTGGAGTGCAAACTTAGAAGCGTCAATTTCAGGAGAGTATCAGACCCTAGGAGGGTATTCCGGCTGGCCTTCAGAGTAACCGGGATCTCTGACAACAGGTACAGGAGTAACTGGAATCTCTGATGACTGATACAGGAGTACGATGTGAGTGATTGTGATAAGTTTGGGAGCACATTGGAGCGCCGGAGAGAACTTTTGGTGCACCTGGGAGTGTCACCGAACCAACGCGGGAATCACAAACAAACTCTGAGAGATGCCTGGGTTCTTATGGATATTCATTCGGAGGACTGCAGGCGTTATCTGAGACTCTTTGGACGTACATGAACAATTGACTTCCCTCAACAGCGAATATGATGCATGGATTATTGTTCATTATCACTTCTGAATCATACTAGCCGTCATCTTCTTCAACATTGTATTTTGTGCCTCGCTACATCAGGGAAACGAAGGAAAAAGGCGAGATTCAAACATAAATGCAGGGACACCGAAACAATACCCCAACTAAGTGATTGAAAAATATCAATCAAACATGGTGTCAATGTCATCCACTCCATCTCCCATCTCATCAGGGCCAACGAAAGCAGGAACACACAATTCATCAACAGCACAAAGAAGCTGGAGGCGCTGCTTGTATTTGCTGATTATTAGTTCCTGGTGAGTGGATGAAATGGAATTCCAATGTCATTTGGCTCGATTTGTGATATCTAACAAAGGTGTAATGAGATGTTAGCTAGCTGCGAATCTGAATGGGCGTTTGAAAGGCAATGATTATTCGGATGAACATGGGGAGCAACCACCAAGGAAAAGAGGAGCGCCAGATGGGGAGTGCTGTGTGGAAAAGAGGAGTACACAGAAGGTATTGAAGGAGTGCAGAATGAAAAAGAGCGCCAAATCTAGGCTGAGGAGCGCCGACGGGGATTGAGGAGTGCCAAATCTAGGCTGAGGAGCGCCGACGGGGATTGAGGAGCGCCCGTACAAGCGGAGCAGTGTCGAAAGGGGGTGTGGGGCGTGGGGGTAAGGAGCGCGGAATTCAATATAGAAACGACAATCCAGACCAAGGTGCGCCGGTGAGAATTGAGGAGTGCGGAAAGAGTGGGGGGGGGAATCGAGTGCGGAATGAATTCGAAGAATGTCAATCTTGGCTAAGGAGTGCCGATGGGAATTGAGGAGCACGGAAAGGGGAATCGAGTGCGGAATGAAATAGAAGACTGTCAATCTTGGCTAAGGAGTGCCGATGGCAATTGAGCAGCGCGGAAAGGGGAATCGAGTGCGGAATGAAATAGAAGAGCGTCAATCTACGCTAAGGAGCGCTGACGGGAATTGAGGAGCGCCTATCCTCGCGGCGTTGCACCGCACGGGGTATCAAGCGGCCCACTAATGTTTGATTGATGAGTGCAGTGGCTTTTGGAGTAAAATTTATCATAGGGGATGGGCAAAATGTACCTCGATATTCATCTTGAGAAAACATAACTGTGGCCTTGTTTCCACTGGCATATTCTGAGAGTGCACAATGAATAGCTGCAGCTGCTAGCGCTAATGTCTGCGGAATGAGAGGTTGGAAATACTAGGATGTCGTAGGCTGGCGCCCCAGGCGATTGGCGGTGAAGAAAAATTGGTGGTAAAATAGATCAAGCACTTCCATTCGCGTGAACCATGACTTCTTATCATCAACGACCTTGGAGAGATATGCATCGTCAAACAGGAGCTCCTTAACCTGGCTCCGAAGCTCAGTCTCAGAGCGCAAATCCAACTGCTAACTACCGACAACAGTTCGACGTGCCCAATCTGCCAACCATCCTCGAATGGTACTTATTTTAAGTTTCAACTATGTATATTTTGGGGCGTAGTCAATATCCGAAATCTGATAGAAGAGCGTTAAACAGAATCCAAGACTTACAGCTTCTCGTGTTTGTGGATCGATTTTGAGTGATGGACCGCCGGGCAATTGACACACATATGTTGTACCTACAGGAGCGCCTGCTAATGCCCGCTGACGATCCTGAGCTTCAATGGCGAGTTTCCAAGCGTCCTCAACCATCGAGTACTTGTCATCGGATATTATTGGCCAAGTAGTCTTCGTGAATACGATTGCCTCCATGAACCTTTTTGCTACCTCGAAAGTAGCCTTTTGGTGTTGGGGAACGTTCTGATCTGCACTGGCCTTGGGTTATGGAACATTCTGGTCTCCACTAGACATGCGTAGCAGCAGCGCCTGGGTGGATGGTGCACGGTCAGACTCGGATAATTTGTTGCGGAGGGTTGACTTTTGGCGTTTGAGCAGTGGTGGCGCCATTGCCCCAGCTGCATTTCGGGAATTTGGAAGCGGAGGGCGTGCAATAACAGTATCGGCACGGCTCCGTTTCTCTCGCAGTGGAACCCTTGTAGTTCGTAACGACTTGTCCCGGCGTGCCTAGCCTAGATGCAGGACCACCTGTTGGTGATCTAAATCGTCTTCTTCGATGTCAGACGATATGGTGGACTCTCCGGGGTCTTCACTTTGGTCATCACTGAGCTCCTGATCGGTATCGTCACCCTGCTTCAATAATAAAATCGGAGACATTAGTCATCCGTAACACAATGCACAATGCACACTGGAAGGCAAACATTTGATGGACAACCAAGATTGGCTCCTTTCTTGAATGCCAGTGCTCTCTAAAGGTGTGCTTCTTGATTCTTCTGTGAATAGTGATTCCTCACCTGGCTGGGCGTAGGTTCCATTTGGGATAATGATGATAGAAAGTTGGGGAATATGGGAGAGAATGTATAAGCAGTAAATATAAGATTAAGTGCAATAGAATATCTGGAAAAATGGAGCAAGAAGTTGCACATAGTCGAGGAGGATGCAATTCGAGGCGCGCCTTGAAGGGTCCACGAGGAATGACTTCAATGGTTCATATTCATATCGAGGCCGGCAGTCCAGTGTTGCGATCTAGGATGTTGTTAGGTGCACCGGAATAGATGCGATTCCTTGTCCGGTGTGCCGGAAAAGACGGATTCCTAAGGCCGAATGTTAGCAACTCCTATCAACAACACTCTGTATGGATGTAGGAATTGGAGGTTGGCTAAAGCCAATGCACATAGAATAGAACCAGACGCACCGGAAGAAAACTCGCGACATTAACTAACCCTTAGTGCTGGCCAAATGGGGCACTGAGAACCTGAATGAAAACATGTGCCCCTGCATATGACTCTCTAAACGTAGTCATTATGCGTGAATGTTCGAGCATTTGAGGTGACCGCATGGCATAGAATTGGTGCAGCATTTAGAATCTTCAGAACTCCATAGATTTGGGACCTTGAGAGTGACGGTTGAGTTGCAAGGGTTCATACTGCGTTTGTTATCAATCGAGGAGAAATATGAATCTCCGTATGTGGTATATCCGCCGGAAGGACACACGAATTTTCACGATATTCTATTCTATTAGGGTTCTGCAGCTAAGTTAGCGGTCGATAAGGTAATATCGTAAGCATAACTTCCCTTTCATGCATTCATCTGGGCCGTGTCTGCAGAATAACCTTCACAACAATGTTGCAGGTAATGGAGGACAGAGAGAATTTGGTATACCAAGGAGAGATACAGGCACAGAGAATGAATGGTAAGGTACGATGGATGATTCAGGGGTAATAGTAGTGATTCACGCACTTGGCGATGCCAAGATTGCTAACTAATGGGTCATGAATACTCACTCACATTCTGATTTTGCGCCTAATATCTAGTAAGTTGCACACCATGAAATCACATATTCATTGTGAGTCTCACTGCTACAATGTTGACTTCATTTAATGCTGGGGTTGAAAGCTATATGCTACAATGGTATGAATGTATAGTGAGATGTCACCTCACAGCGGGCAGAAGAATGATGATTGCATACATATGCATACAGTTCCGGAAATTGAGGTTCACCGCAGTTTAAATGGTTATGCTTGGATTCAATGGCTGGGGATTGCAAGCTGGCCTTACTCTGACAGTTAATTGCACTCTTCGAAGCTGTCTTTTCTTAACGTGAGCTTTCAAGATTCTCTCTCTTCGAACTTCACTCTTGATTGAAATCGTTTCACATAATCTATATTCAGATACGAGTTTTAGCGGCCCCAACATACAAGTTAGTCAGAATCGAGTTAAGTCAGCATTCAAAGCATTGAGAACTTCGGCCTCATTGAGTAAGTATGGTACATGGGTGAGCGGGAGTTGCCGGCCATCTTGCAGAGTCGCTGAACAGAATCTGTCTTTTGAGATTCTCGCTCTGAAGCTCCAGCACTTTTGACAGAGCCTGAACATGCAGAAGCTAGATTAGGATTTCGAAGCATAGGTCCAAGCATACTACTTAGTCGATATCGAGTTCAGTGGGTTACTAATTGGCTTGGTCTTTGCATCTATGGTTTAGTTGTACAGGGCAACCTTCCTCCAACGGACAAGTTGACAAGGAGCTGACAGTTCAAGGCATTTTAGCGACGGCCTTCATATCCCGATCAAGCATAGATTGATATATCAGCAGAGGCCGAGCAGGATGAGCCGCCTGCACCTAAACGTGAAGTGTCTTGATAGATGACAATCTGTGTGCACTTCATCCACTGATTCAAAGTCAAAGAACACATGATGAGAATGAAGTCAACTAAAATATACAGTGCACTACAGACTGGGATACATGCGCTTCAGTGGCATATTTGTCGCTCTCGAGGCGTGCCTGGGCCAGAATGATGAATCCATAATGAGTCGCAGCTTGTCAAAGTTGGCTTCATACAAATCCAAGAACATCATTCTGGACTGGATGGTAGATTTTAGTTGTGCCAGAACTTCAATCAGAGGCCAGGAAATACCCGGCAGGGAAAGCTGCAGCATAGCCATGAATACCTGAGCCGTGTCTCAGTATCCAACACACTGCGATGCAGATCTTGAGCCCGCCCGAACTTCAATGATATGCCAGCAAAAGCTGCAACTTTGCTATAATTAAGTGAGCCAATGTCTTATATTCTGACAGAAGTACTCAATATCGCCTAGACTGACTTCATTGCCACTGTGATTGGCAAAAATGCAGTGATCAATCAGTCATATGGATATGGACTCGAGACTTTCCGGTGCACCTGAACGTCGATCAAATGCCAGAAAAAGCTGCTGGTTTGCCTCGAATAAGCCAACTGTGTCTCATATTCTCACCAAAGTACTCAATATCGCCTAGAGTGTCTCAGTGCCAAATTGGCTTGGCATATGTGCTGTGCTGGAGCTGTCATAGCGCGACTCAAGATATATGCCGAGGATTCTCCGGCGCACCTGAATTTCGATCATATGCCAGCAAATGCTGCGGCATTGCTATGAATCTGCGAGCCGGTATCTCGTATTCTGACACAGCAACTCAATCTCGCCTCGCCTGACATTATTGCCAAATGGAATTGGCAAATATGCATGGCTTGATCTGTGGTCACGAGACTCATGACAGGTCCCGAGGATTCCCCGGTGTACCTGAAAGTCGTTGAATTATGCGTTTTTCCATTGCTTTGACTTCGAAATGCGTACGTAGCCTCAGGCTTCCGGTGCACAACAAATTTGCAACGGACAAATGATTCGAAGCCCATTGCTGTATTATGCGCAATATTCAAGTTATGCCATTTATCGTGAGATAGGCCAGCCGGGAACGTGTGATGTAGCTTATCAATTGACTTCATCTCATATTCGTCATTATTAATAATCAAGAACGCCAATGAACCCCCCCTCAAACAATTCAACCATCTGATCTTTGATTCGCTTCAAAAATGACAGAGAGAAAAGATTTCTCTATGCAGTATAGTGTGCCTTACAAATGACTATTTGACTATTTGTATCAGTTGAGATTATGTTGGGTGACTGTCTAAAGAGGCGTACCTTGATAAATCGTCCTAACAATCTAAGATGATGGTTCATCAGACTGCAACGTATCTCCATTCTCTGTCAGCCGCTTCGAATGGTCCTCACGAGACTCCAGAATCCGGTAAATCATCGTCGTCATGATGTTCGGTCGACTCATCATGCCATGCAGGAATCTCATTTGCACTACTCCAGAGAGTTGATGGAGATCACTCGCGCAGTTATCTTAGCCACCAGGACCCGTATTCAGTAACCATGTGCGTGGTACTCTGTTTTGCCCTAGCCGTACAACTCGTGCAAATGCCTGCCGCCGCTGCTCATTCAATACTCAGAACTTCTGAGTTATTACTGCATGGTTTGCTGCTGTAAGATTTAGGCCGGTCCCGCCCACTTTGGGTGTGGTTATGAATACAGAGGAATTTCGTGAATCCTGGAATTTGAGCTGCATTTCTGTGCGTTCATCATTGCCCATTTCTGCATACATGTGGAATATATCCACATTATCCACAAAAAACTTCGTTAGCCACCACTTCAAATGACAAACTTGGCCAGGAAGAGGACAAAATAGCACCGCCTTTTGTGGACGAGGTGCACTGGGGAGTGCATTTTCATATCGGTCTTATTCCGGAAGGAGCGCCTCTCTTGATTCGTCGTCCTGGTCAGGTTCAGGATACTCCGCAGGTTCATTGACAAGCATTGGCAGAAATGTCTCTCTCAGCGATCCGAAAATGGGAGAATCCACCAAAGTATCGAGTGGCCATTCATCGTCCAGTTGTCCAGAAATGACGTTGCGATCCTCTGTCTCTCCCAGCACTAACGAGAAACATGCTAGCCGCCATCTATGAACCCTCCATGCTCCTGAAGCACCCCGCGAAGTGTATCTCTCCACCAGAGTTTTCAGTATTGCTTGCTCGTCCTCAGTCCACTCGAGACCAATGAGGTGTGCATTCTCCCTCGGAATCAGAACGAGTGGTTTTCCATTGGCTGGTTTCGATTCCGACCACCTCCTGATCGTCCATGGCTTTGCAATTTGTATCATCCGGTGCGCCGCATCCTGTTGAGCTTCTTCGTTTTCAGTCTGGATAGCATGCATCAAACTCTTCACAGCCGAATACAATGCCTCAGCACCATCCATCTCCATCACAGTATCATACTCTGGATCGTCAGGCGCACCTGGAAACAGCCACATCGTCTGAAAACACCAGTCATAGAGTGAATGGAATCCCGGTGTAGCTGTGACTTGAAGTTTGGATCCAATTTTCGCATTCATCGCAATTTGCCAGCCCACACTGTTCTTAGTCTTGTATTGATGGGGCTCATCAAAAATGCCAAAACTCCATGCACAGTAGGAGAGTTGGCCGTTACTTGATGGTTTCGCTCAGGATGTTAAGGTATCATACGACCCAAGGTGGATATTCCGTCGGTTTTCCGGCTCATCAATACTGGTGTACTGTTCCTCGTGGGTGAGATTCGCATTTTCGGCGTGCAACAAGTTGACAAGTTTGAAATCGGTTCCATGTGTCATCTCATCGATGACAGTCTTGAACCTCTCTGCCATTCCTGGCATTGTTACCACCAGGATAGGTTCGAGGGCTGATACAAGTGCTGGATGCCCGTGAGGTGGTGTTGTCTGTATCTCCAACAGCCGGCGGGGCACAGAATTCAATCTCTGGAGAGGATACCACTCCCGCTCTTCACCGACAATGCTGGGAAAGTCGTTGTCCGCCAAAATCTCGCACTCTTCAAGGGTATTCCACCACAAAATGGACAGTGGCAACCCCATTACGACTTTCTCAGTCACCAATTTGCACAGCATTGCTGCTACAACCGAGGTGAAAGTCTTTCCAAGTCAGATTTCATCCACCACCAGTGCTCCTGGCATATCAGTATCCCAAGCCCATCGCCTCACGATGAACCAGATGGCCCAAACCTGGTGTGCCAGAAACTTAGTTCCTGGCAGGCCTGGAATTGAATACTTGTGGCCTGGAACCCGGTCATCTGTTGATTGACAAATAGGATGAGCATTCAGTAGCCTGTCTGCCTCATCAAGACACTCATGTTCAAATTCGTTGTTGATTGTACAGCGAACCGTATTCAATACTGAGGCTGTATTTGCTGGATCGAGGACCTCCTCACCATTTTCCACTTGCTCCTGAACCTCCCTTGCGACTTTGTCTGCGTTCTTTTCGTCCTCAATGATCGCTTTCAGTTGCTCCGATGTAAGTGGGGCAGATGGGCTCATATTCCGGCGCTCCTGAAATTCATCGCAATGTTAGGTATTTCACAGACAAGAAACCATTGGAACAAATATATATGGACGCAATACAATCAATTCTATTCTTTCAATCAGAACTTACATTAATACAAGCATCATTCTCTTGCCCACCATCCTCCTCTCCCTCCTCTCTTCCACCCTCTTCAGAACCTTCCGAAGTCTATGTATGATGATTAGCAGTTGTGCACATCTAGCCTTAACACGGCTAGTGGGGATTACCTTTGTCGGTCAAATTACATGCTCGGCAATCTCCTTCTCTGTCGCTCTCTTAATTTCGACCAAAAATATTTTCGGATTGTGTCCAGGTTTCAACTTGGAAGCCTTTGAAAGGCAACAGTTGTACGAAATCTGGCGAGATATGGGGTCCATTATCATTTACCCATGTGTATATAATCCCATATACTCTTCTTCCAATTCGTCCTGCTCCAAGGTGCACTTGAACATCGATGTCATAATGTATGGCTCTTTCGGGCCTCCGTTTCTGTCGATGAAATCAATCAGCTCCTCCCAGTGCCTGACATCTGTATACGAGGCTTGGAGTTGTTTGGGGGCTAGAACCATATCCTTGCCATTCGACACCCAGCTAATCACAACCATGAACGTTGTAGTTGGTTACTGGGGGAGATTACTTCTCGCCATTTTGCTCGCGTGCTTGCCCAAATCCGTCACCGGTTGCTTGTTGCATCTCCTTCCTTTTTTCCTCGCCTCCCGAATTTCGCTTGCACATTTATTTAAAAACATCTCCACTCATTGCCGGCGAATCCACTCAAGCATTATCGAAATTATCCAGGGGCAGCCAGACCTCGAATGTCTCCAAAAAATGTGCAACTGCCGTCTCCCAGTGCAGGGGTTCATCTCGAACCTGCTTGAAGCGGTTCTGCCCCCGGATTATGGACCGATGCTTCTTCTCCAAGAACCCAGCCACCCATACTTTCTTCCACTTGTTGAACGCACTATAGTTGGCCTGCCCCATCCTTTTGGCAAATTTCTTCAAGGAGAATTCAGTTTGCTTCAAGCTGACTGGCGGTATGCCATTTGCACCGCGCAAGTCCAACGAATCGTTGCTCTCATCATCTGCATCATACTCGTCGTAGGACAACTCCGGCAATGGGGGCAATTCTGCAATCCTTGCGACATCTGTTGTCCGCGGTTCCACGGGCGGCTGGAATCGTTTCGTTGGGAGGCTAATCCAGAGTCTCCTAAGTGCGCCGGAAGGTGGTTCAAGTGGAAGATTATAGCTGGAAGATGTTGGCTGATTAACGGGATGGTTTTCCGGCGGTCCTGGAGGTACTCTCGGTGCACCTGGAGATGACAGCCCTTGTCCTGGAATCTGCGGAGGGGGGAACATTTGAGACCCACCATAACCACCTTGGTGGAGGTCATATCCTTGCCACGGTGGCCCATAACTTTGATATCCTTGCCTTGCGCTGGTAGTTGGTTGCGAACTGGGTGTCATGTTGAATGGAGAGTGCTGATAAAACTGCGGAGCGCCTGGAAATGGCTGCTGTGAAGGCGGGTAACTATACCCATGTGGCGGTTGATATTGATTGGTTTGTTTCCCAAATGGAATGTCTTTGCCAGTGGCAGTTCGTGAACTGTTTTCCGATGATTCTGAATTGTCTTCATGGCGTTGTTGCGTGCTAAATCGGCCACCTGAACAAGCCATGTTTGCTGTCTTCGGTGGAGATCCGTTTGTCGACATGTTCTGTGAACATACATGGTGGTAAGCTACTATAGATGCGAGAAATGATACAGAATAAATCAGAGTATGGTTGACTATATTGCAGGTAGCAGTAACCTTCGGCAGAATGAAGGGCTTCTTATATCCCATTCTGTTGTCACGAAATGTGGTGTTTCACTCCACCTTTGATCCATAAAACCAACCCAGCTGAGAAAAAGAAACCTCAATCACACACATCCCGCCTTTCTTTGTTATATGCTCGAATCCATCTACTAGGAGATTGGATAGGTGCTCACCTTTGTACGCTTCCATGACTTTACAGATCAAAGAAGGCATATGATATGATATCTCCAGGAACCCAACAAGAACTGTATCCAGTATGAAGGTTAGCACGACTAGGAATATTGCACATAAGTTTCGTGTGTACGGCCTTGCAACCTCACTCAATAGGAGGCCTGTGAGTCGAGCAGCAACAGTGCTTGCTTTCTATTGAGCTCCTTGTCTAAACATCATTGTTCTCTTCAGGATCCACGCTCCAGTCAAGGATCATTACTGTAGCAACCATCCTATCAGTTCTGGATGATCATTGCACGGGCATACAGCTAGCTAGGAAGCTCACCTATTGATCGTTGTAAGACGATCTACATTCATTATGAGCTGCTCGGAGGCTCGAGCGTATATATAAACTCACAATGCCGCAATGACGTAGTATTATGTAAGGCCCATCATGGCGATTCCAGTGATGACAAAAGAAACCTTCTCTTCTCTGCTAACGACTTTCAGCAGACGATGTGTATGATTATTATGCGGGATATGATATATATATCCTGGTGTATGAAGAAAGCTGATCGTAAGGTGACTTTGTTTTACCCCGCATTTGGTGGGGTGCAATGCGGCAGTGATACGCTAAATTGAGTTAGCTCGCTTTCAAACCAATATCCCTGAGACTCTAAATCACCCCCTCAAGCATCATTGAGATTCATCCGAATATGTGTTCACTGACCATTCCTCGAATATGGTCAACACTCGATGGAAACATGTTAAGTGCTATATCTGCAAAAAGAAATTATTCAACGAGAACTGACTCGAGGCTCACTATCAACAAACTCACCAAATATCGATGAATGAAGGGCTATTACCTGACGGGATGTTACCTCCTGCAGGCTGGGATCGACCCGAGCCATCATGGTTTGACTTCAGTCGGTGCACCTGAATGGCCATTGATGAACTAGTCAACTAATGATCTAACCACAGACAATGTACCTGGTGCGCCACCACCTGAAGATACTCCCCATGATGAAACCATAGACCCCCAGAAGACTGATCTGACTTGTACCCCTGATCCAACAAAGATGAAGGCTCATAGGCAGGTAGTTGGAGTGGATAATGAGGGAGGGAAAGCATATGGCAAAGCAACTGGATTGTACAACAAGCATCGCAAGTACTCAGAACAATGGAATCCATGGCATTCTTTTCAGTCAGCACACGACTTTCAACAGGCTCAATCATTTAGCCAGCAAACCAAAACGTGGACAGATCAACATCTGAGGCGTGGACTGGACAACTTCAAAATCGAATCATTCCAATCAGCAGATGCCCTGCGAAAGCTCCTCCCTCAACTCGATTTCGGGCTCGGCGATGATAGTTGGATTGAAGATGACACACATATCTTTGGAACATTATACTACAGGGATATTTTCAAATGTAGCCAGTTCCTTTTGGCACATCTCCCATTTCAGGTGCAGCTCGATTTTGAACGGGTGCACCTCGTAGACTCGGAAAATCGCCAAATATTCAGCGAGATGAACACGGGCGATTGGTGGTGGGATACGCAAGATCAGCTACCTGCCGGAGCGACAATTGTGCCAGTCATATGTGCATCCGACAAGACTCACTTGACCAATTTTTTTGGCAATGAGCATGCCTGGCCACAGTATCCCACAATTGGTAATATTCGAAAAGATATCCGCCGTACACCTAAAAAGCGCGCTTGGATTCTTGTTGGGCTGATCCCCTGTCCCCCGAAAGGTGCCAAAAATACTGACGAGGCATGGCATTCTGCGGTTGGAACCATGCTGTTCCCACTCCGGAATCTTGACATAACTGGTCCCGGCTTGAAATGGAATTGTGCTGATGGATTCCAGCGACAATGTTACCCTCTGTTGGCTACCAGGGTCAGGGATCATCCAGAACAAGTCATGATTGCTCAAGTCTCATATGGCTCATGCCCGATGTGTGAAATTCCTGAAGGTGCGCCGATGGGACGTTCCACTATTCGACCACTTGATAACCCAAGAGATCAGGATGTTTACTCGGAGCTTCTGGACGAAACTAATATTGATATTCTGCACAATCTTGGTGTTCATCCAATCCGCAACCAGTTCTGGCAATACCCTCTCTGCAATGTATATCGCCTTTGGCAGCCTGATGAATTGCATCAGCTGCTCCTGGGTTTAGTTAAAGACTTATTGCACTGGCTGCTGTAATACCTGAAAGCTCGAAATGTCAAGGATCAATTTGACAATCGATTCACGTCGGTACCACGATATCCGGGCCTCCAGCTCTTCTCTACCCCATTCGATTCGATGAAAAGCAGCTCCTGGCAGGGAAAAGAGATCCGGGGCATGATCAGATCACTGGCAGTGAATTGCGCTCCAATTCTTGACTGCTGCAAGGATGACGGGAAAACTCCAGCGGAAACAGCCTCTGATGAAATGGTGATGGGAGCAGTGCGGGCATTATGTGAATTCTCTCTACTTGTCAGCCAACAAAATCACTCTGACCTATCCCTCACAGCACTAGATGATGCGCTGAACGGATTGTACAAGAAGAAGGGCGCTGTTCGAGAACAGATAATGTCGAAGTCTGCGAAGGCCCAAGTGGATGAACTGTTGGCAAGAGAATCCCATCAGTTACAAGAACAAAAGATTCATACAATCCGTGGTGCAATATAGGTTCAGGTGTACGGGGCTGAAAAGGTTACAACAACAAAACGAAGGCAATTTCAGGTGCGCCTGAATTGAGCCCGACAAGCGGCAACCATATGGTCAGATGCTGATTGGCAGAGTGCAAAAGAGCGATTGGAGCGCGAAATCCATCAGGTGACACCTGTTAAAAGCAAGCTTTTCGATGAATTATTCCAACATCATAAGCGACAACTATTGCAGGAAATTGGGACTAAAGCAACCGGTCCCAGAAGCACATTCGCCAAAAAACTTGCCCAAATGAAAACTGCTGCAGAAGAAGAGGTTCATGGAGCGGCAAACAAGAGAGCCGACAAGCGTGTGGAATTTCAGGTCCGTCTATCCCATGCTGACACTGAAGCCACCACCTTGAGTATCGCTGATACGGACCGCATTGCGAATCAGCTGGAGAGAGAGATTCATGGTGTCACTTCGAATGAGCAGATGCGTTATCAGAAGGAATTTTCCATGCGCTTGATCGAATTTGAAGCTTGGTGGCAGGAAATTGGCGTTCAGGAGCTCCGGAAACCATCGAAAAGTGTGTAATCCATTTCGGATATCCAGTGATGCATCGTGTGAGCCATATATCAGAGTCAATTCGGCGAATGGGTTCTGGCGACAATTTCACCACTGATATTTCTGAACAGCTACATATCGCCAATTTGAAAGAGGCATATCGATCTACAAATAAAGTCAATTACACTCGACAGATGCTCAAGCACAATGACCGGTGTACCGGTCTTGACTATATGGAGGAGATTCTGTCTCATCTTGCCCTCCAAGGCTGGTACGATATTGACTCTGCAAAAGTTTTCAACCTCCTGTCAGCTGCCGATAAACGGCGAAATACTCGCAGAGCCCATCCTTTACGCGTCCAGCATTGTCAGGAAGAGCCATTCTTCCGCCCCGTATCACAACAGGTACATCATTTGAGAGAAACCCATGTCCGCGGCGTGTGCAGAAATATCAAATTAACCTTACTCAGATATGCATCAGAAGATTTTGGAATTCCCAACTTTGGTCAGTTATGCGGTGCACAAATTGAAGAGGACTGGGGACACGAGGTTTGTGGACTGGTGCTCGGATCTGATCAGAATGTACTCATAGACACTATATTTATTAAACTTCACAATGGGCTGTTGTACTACCGTCAACCATTTCACTGCCCTACATCTGTTGAGCATCTGGGACTTGATTGCAAGGTAGAATATACCAATGCCAACGAAGGGATCATGCCAGAATCTCATAACATCTGGGTCCAATATACGGAAAGTGACCTCGATAACACCTTCCAAGGCCGTGTTCCTTCTTTTCCTGTATTATACTTTAGCTGGACTCCACCGAATCAGATCCTCCAATTTCAGGAGTGCCTGCCTGCCGGAAAACCGATACCAACCTTTTCTAAGAGGTGCAAGATGACTAAACAATGGATATTACGTCCTCAACCTCAAGAATATGCGGTGGTGATTCCAGCAAAGTACAAAGATCTGCATGGTTGGGCTAATTGTGTTGACGGGTTCATCCAGGTTGTCAAACAGACTGATAAGATGCATATTGTACGTGTCGGAGCAATTGTTGGACTGGCACATTTGGTGCGAGAGAATGCTGCATCTGACAGAATCGATAGCGTATGGCTTGTAAATAATCATGTGGATTTAGATACCTACTGGACTGTATATTAAACTTACATACCTGGATCAAGGTGTGCAGGAGGAAGATTGTTAATGGAATTGTACTATTTGACTTAAACATTATAATAATCACTCCCGAAGAGTATGCCTCCAGGTTCGAGGTGCACCGGAATAGTCTTGGAGACGCCGCCAATACTCCCAATACTCCCAATAGCTCCGAAATTTGCACATTCTAATACTTTGATTTGGTAGCATTTTGAAGACACCTATACACTCTTCAGGATATTCTTGTATTCTGTTCCACAACTTCCGTAGTATTCAGGAGCACCGGTGAAGTAGTCTTAGAGCACCTGAGAGCACATCGCTTTGCATTCAGCCTATCTGGGAACATCTTGGAGCATCTGGAAGGATCAGGGTGGCTGTTCAGAGTTGCTGAGGTGTTCGGTTATGACTTCCAAACCATTTTACATTTTGCTGATGCACCATTTCACAACAAATGTAGGCTACACCCAGATTCAAGTTTGCACAGCAGAGCAGAGAATACCTGAAAAGACCCCCATGACCTGGGTTGGAACCATATGGAGAATAGCAATTGTTCCAAGTAGTCAACTCTGAGTTTAAAGCAAATACTTTATGTAATACTGAGGTGCAGCGGGGTAGTACCAACAGTAGTGAACATGAATGGCTCATATTACAAGGCTGCATATATCATCTTAAGTGGAATAAAAGACACCAACAGTATACCTGTACAAATACTAAAAACAAAGGAGTAACCATTCAAATGCGACAAAACTCAAGATTACTGTACCCAAGTTGCAAATGTGATAAGTACAATGAAACAGTCACTGATCTCACAAACAGGCGGAACAGGGAAAAAATTCTCTAACCTATTTTACCTATGACAGACATGCACCTGTCTCACAAATATGACAAATGAAAAGAAAATGGCGGTGACCTATTTTTATGTTAACAGACCAAACCTTGTAGATGGTACAAACTTCCTGACAAGAAACTTACCCTATACCAGAATAATACGACACCAGCAAAACTATGTCATTGCCATCTGATGGGTAAGTCTGATTTGAAAGAATACTAAGAAAGGGAGCCCTCTGTGCTGAAAATATCATAACAACAGTTTAACATAGTACTTATTGTTGTACAGGGTAACAGAGAATTGGTAACATGCAAAGGATATTGTGGCTGGAAGGTGAGAGAGAAACCCCCGAAAGGTATTCAAGCTGGATTCAAATGAATACCAAAGACAGAGCTCACCGAAAAGAAGATGGCCAATTGTCTCCAATTTCCCTTTCCACAAACTCAAATACCGTCAATTATTCCATTTATGGTCTGAACAGCTAATCAATCTCTAAACTACATCCACAGTACCGATCAGATCATCCCCTGAGTACAGATTATCTTCCTCCACTGCCACTGGTTCAAGCAGGTAGGGGAGAATCCTCAGCCAATGCCTAATCCAGCTATTTACGGGATTATAAGTAATTATTGAATCTTTGACCCTCTACCATGCTAAGGAATAGAACAAATGGCACTGCCAGAAACCATGGCTCCCTCAGAAATTAGAGGTGAAAATATTAGCAGGTTAATTGAATCATATGACAACCTCTGATCTCACTCTGGATTAGACTTGGCATCTGAAGCATTCATCGCAACCTTCCTGTACTCCTGATATGAAATATTCCAGGATACTGTCAAGATGATGAACTGAGAATTGTGACATGTAACAGAGACTGTATCATAAAACTGAGTAACCAGACGGAGTAGCGAGATGGGGAGGGAGGTGCAAGTGTGTGAGATGAAGAGTAGAAGAGCAAATTGAAGCAGGAGAAAGATATACTGTTAGACAATAAAGAGAAAGAAAAAAGGTTCACAGTGGTTGGTATGCAAATGGGTTATGCCATTGTTGCTGAGGGGAGGAAGAGAATATATAAGCAAATTAGCAGCGAAGTTAACCAGGGATTGATTTAGGTGCTGATTCTGAAGATTCCAATGAATGCTACTATCAAGAATAAACAAAGTATTAGAAATGCAGTGGTACTGTGCAAGACACTAGCTGAGGTAGACGCCTTTCAAAAAACAGCTCTGAAGGCTTCAAAAACCTTGCAATAATTCCAATATAAACCACCAATGCTGAATATTGAAAACAACAAATTCCACAGCATTAGCAAACTCAATAACAATATTCCATGCTGTGGGTCGAGTGATGCTGGTGAAATGACTTTATTACAACCTCGAATGACTAAAATGGACTCAGTGCCTACCGAGAAACCAGTTACCCAAACAACACCTACTGCACAATTGATAGTCAATCTCAATGTCACTTCTCTTACTGGGGTGCTTAATCACACTAATCAATACAGTATGAATTTGAACTGGGTACAGCTGCCTATTCAACTATCGTCTTGCTCTTTTTCTTTCATCTTATCCCAAGACTCTACTGCTTGGAAACTTTTCCAGCAACAAATTAATATCCAGAATTTTGTCCATGATATCATGGGGATGAACAATCTCCGGGAATTGTTAGTTCAGATTCAGACTGGTTGTGACCTATCTACAAATGTTGTTGTGGAAACCAGTGACAGCTGCAAATCGCAATGACAAGAAAGTGAGTAGACATTATCTGCATACTTCATGAGATATGTATATGACTCCAAACTCCGTGACCAGATCATTGAATACTGTCAGTGATACACGTGACTAGTAAGTAGAAATACAGTATTTGCCAGTTCACTTCAGATGTTTGGGTTTCTTTCAGTGGCTTATGAAGGTGAATTTGTCTCACAACAGTAAGACGATGAAAACCAATAGTGCATAGAATTCCTAATATTGTTTTAAGGTGTTCTTCACTGCGAATATCTTACTGTAGATTGCTGCTAGAGCATTATTCTTCTCATTGCAGGAACAATCTGAGCTCTGTATAGTTGAGTTGTCAGGATAATCCCGATTAGAATTCTTGCTATGACACCATGATAGATAGATAGCACATTACTGTTAACATTGCCTGTTGTAGAAAATGCCCCGTTGATGTAGCCACAATGTCCACAAGGGAATCGTGATCATGCACAGGTGCTTCTTTTACACTATGCTCACAACAAGGGCAATCCTCACGCAAAATATCTAATCGTATCATATAACAGCTTAGAACTTCATCTTGGACACCGTGGTCTCATGTGTTCAGTAGTTGGAACATCCTGCAGGCCAGTCACCTAACAGTGCTTATCACAATTATATTAATGCCTCACAATAATCTGGCTATTCAGCTAGTGCATAAAAGATTACATCGAAGACCAACTGATACTTCCCCAGCCGAGATTACAACTATCAAGTAGCATTGCGATGCATTCTAACTCATACCATGGAGCTGGGTTGCTTCTGGCCAGTTATCTCCAACCAAAGTCAATAATACTGCAGATACTGCATACAGAGGTCTCGACTCATTGATAACTGGGAATTACCGCAAGTAGCAAAGCTCATTGGTTCTGATTACTTGTATATTGCTTGACATCTGCAGCATATCTACTTCTGCATAATCACAACTTAACTGTGTGTTCTCCCACTAGATAAGATACAGTAGGTATGGCCAATAACTATGTGCACTGCTGATGTCTCTTAATCTAGACATCCCAGTAATTGTGATTTAGTTGCATCATCATATTTGAATCTGCAAGCAAAGGCGTGCCTTTTCCCAACTGATCATATGTCTGGCTGAAGTGAAATTGCGCTCCAGGTTTCTCAACAGGCTACCGTGATGTGGTTCGATAAACTGGTGTTATGGAAAGAATTCTCATGTGACTCAATTGTATGTGCTGCGATCTATCATGTACCATTACTAATAGTGAGGGAAAACCCCTATCATTTTCGGCCTGCCCAGGCCTGGAACGTTACATCAGGTAGGTCATAATTCAAACCTTGACAGTCAGTCAAATTCCTCTCTGCAAGATTGCTGACTCTGTACATAGTATACTCTTCAATGGTTAATCCAGGATTGGTGTCATGAGTAGAGAGGTTGACAGATGGTTAAACTTGAAGTGCAAAAATGCCAACTGGATGATGATTTCTTATGAATATAATGTTTTGGATTTGACAAATGTAGTACAATCTGTGCCAGTCAAAATCCATGAAATTGTCATGCCCATCGGTATTCCGTTGGCAAATTATACTTTCCATCAAGATATTCGGCCCTGCCCCTGCCAGATATATGTCCAAACGAGGAAGATAGTAATTCCAGTACCAGATTGCGATGGGTAGGATTTCCTGCTTGGACCAAATAGTGATAGAAGAGTACAAATTATACAGAAAGGAGATGAGCAGGGGTGTGTTGATATGAAAGGTGCACTTTAAAGGAAGATAATGAGGTTATATGGCTGAAAAAAGCAGAAAATAGTAAAAGGATATCAACAGATGTTAATAAGAGAGGGGCTATTCAATGTAGCAAGGAAGCTGAGAAGTGGTGTGAACTTGCAAAACTTGTGGAAAGAGGAAAAAGGGGTGATAATCTGATGGTTGGGTAGGAGGATTGTTTCAGAAGAGTGTACAATAGTTGAAGAAGCTTCAGTAAAAAAAGTACAATATTTAAAAATAAATCAGCAACTTTGATTTAGATTTCATTCAATAGCTTGACTTAAGAATTATGTGAAAAACAAACCACTTTCTTTTCTGTCAACTTAGCAGTGTTTACTCAAGATCCCAGCACAACAGGGGCCTACATGCAGACCCATTACAAATGCATAACTCAATCTGCTAGTTCCATTTCCAGATTCATGATGTCACTCAGATTTTGGGATGGAGGATCATTCAAGTGCTATCACCTGAACTGAACAAATAACAGAACTTTTATAAGGATTAGTATATCAGTTGCAGAGAGGGAACACATTATTGCCAAAGGAATAAGAATCCCTTCTGGGTATAATGCAGAATAGATAATGTGCTCAATTAGAGTCATTGTAGAAGTCATAATGTACAAATGATGATGTTGAACTACCAAGACCTATTACAAGTGCCAATCAGCGGATGCTTAAGGACAATGGAATAGCATTCAATATTGAAGAGTTATCTGAAATATCCACCAGGTTGCCAATTTCTTCACTAATTAATTTATACTCTGTTTACCACTACCATGTATTGCACAATAACAGCCTAGACTATATGGCTTTTGAGAGTATCGAAGGCATGTCTTGGACATTTTGACCGGTACTGGGTGCTCACAGTTGTACATTCAGATTTGTCCAACTATTCAGAAGAATACTTAATTACCACATGGCATCAATTCCACAAATATTCATTGTTGATGTTGGGGTGAAGGGCACATAGTGCAGATATGAAGATGCAGTGGTAGAGTGGCTGCCTGGAGTGCGAAAATCCATTTGAGAATTCCTTGAAGGTGATACTGTACTTACTGCAGTGTAAAGAGCTAGATGTGTTAATACACAATGCCAACAACTGGAACCAAGGAACTGGCAATACTGTATAATTGATAGCACCTAATGCAGTACAACTTGCACAACAGTAGGTGCATATCAATGATGCTCTACAAGATCTGAAGAGGTTGAGAGATGCCAACTAAGATTAATTCAACATAGCAGCCGGTGTCCAAGTGGCAGTCTTGTAAATCGATCAGTTTGTTCTCAATCACAAAGCCATGATTGAGTGCCTTTACAGTGTCATACCCCATGCTAGGTAGCCCAGACTCTATGATATCAAAGAAGTGACTCACAGCTTTGGAATATATCAACTGCAAGAGCTCATTAGAGCAGAGCTTGTTGGCTGGATAGATGGTATTTGACTCCGGAAAATAATTTCATGCAAGGAAGGTATAGAGGGTACCCGATGTATGAGTACATCTTATGATTACCCATGTGGAGAATTGTGCAGCACTTGAGGTTCAAGTAGTAGCTGGCTGCCAATATAAAAAACGTACTGATTAGCTTGAGTTAGAGAGAAAGAATTGGAAAAACAATGAGGAATAGCGGCAGAGGATATTGTAAGGGATAATGAGTTGATAAATAAATTGCATCTTGGATATTGGGTACCAGCAGACCACCTGTCCAGGCAGTTATCCAGAGGACAATGGGCGAATGGAGGGGATCGATTGTGTTGGGTGAAATGACAAACGATGAAATGGACAGATACGCAATCAAAGTCTCAAGTTAAAAGTTGACAATAATCAAACCACATACTTGAATAGATTTTTGAGATGTAGGGGAAAGCAATAGCCCTATTGGCTGAGATGCACACATGTTACATCAAACAATCTTATCATTCTACCCAAATCTTCTCTTAACCTCAAGTTTAAGAAGTCTATAACTACCATATTAATAGTCAGAAGATTCAGAACAGCACACAGAATCAATAAGCATCATTTGCCCAACCACTATATAAATGCTGTTGAGAAGATGGGAAAGCGAGAAAGTTGTGACAAGATATGAGAATAGCACACTGGGGATATAGAAAAAAACATAACGACAGGCTGAAGTGGAAATTGGTATATGATACCCCTGCTGGTATATTAGAATCTTTTCCCACCTACACCCTTAAAGACTGACAGCCACAATGCTGTACAGTTCAATCCCCTTTACACATTGACAACTGTTCTCGATATTTTTACCTTAACATAACAGACAACTAATGTACAGCAAGATAATCTTTAGGTCAATTCATGACATTACAGCAGTACCTGTGCCACTGATTTCAATGAATATTATACTTTAATTATAGCCGCTATGAACCTCAACTACACTGCTGCTATCACCACTGCAGCCCCACCACCACCATGGTTACTATATAAGCTTACTTTGCAGATATCTCTGTATTTGCTACCATAACACTCCAGTATCCCTATCATGAGAAACAAGAGCATAAATCAGCAAGGACTTCTTCATCGATACATTTGTGGGAGTGTGACCACAAGCTATCAGGATGCTGGCTCTGAAGCTCACCACTGACAGCCAAGGTGACTCAAATTTCGAGATTTCAGACTTCTTTGCATACATTACCAATACTGCAAACCCCTAGGCAAAATTACAATTACACTTGGCAGAACAATCATTCAATGGAAGAATGTGAAGTACAAGTATCCAATAATGACCAAATTGACCATGATAGTTCTGGCCATGTAACTGTGATAACTGAACTGTACAAATCAGCACAGGGGAGGAAGATTAAAGGATCTGACAAGGTGTTGAACCGGTGACAGTACAATTCCACACTCGGGACAATTCTTTGCAATCCTGATATATGTTATAAGTTGCTGCAATTTACTGACATTACCAGCAAATCATCCATACAGCCTGAGTTGGCAATGGGATATCTCTACTTCACATATAATAACTGCCTCATCAAGTTACACCTAAAAGTCCAAGGCCAAAAAGTTGCATACTTCTGGGAACTTCCAGGATGTTAAACAGTTGTTATACCATAGCTGCCCAACACTGGAAGATGGAATTGACAATGAAGTTATGGGCGTGAAATAATGACAGCAGTTAGCAATGCCAATTAGTAATTACCCTGGCATGAAATACTACGCCCATGCCAATTGACATCCTACCATTGCAGTTGAGACTATGCTCCCAACCAAGGATACCTGCAACATCTTCTCTCTCCGAAATGAATAAGATTCTTCTACTCCCAACCCTATGAAGCAAAGGAAGAGAATGGAAATAGAATGCAACTAATGTGGCAGAGCAACTGATGGATAGGGCATAAGATAGCAATGAATATAGAGCTGGTGCTAGTAACCAAAATAGTTCAATGGAAAAAGAGATTACACCCAAGCACACCAAGAAATCTAAGATAAACATGACAATGACTGTCGCTCCAAATCCTGCTGACAAAGAGACCAGAATCAGATGGCCAAATCCCACCATAATATAGCCTGGTATAACCCCCCCAAATCCCATCTAATACAGATCCAGTACTGCTGAAGAAAAGCCTACCCTTTCCATGCCAAAGTGTAACAAAAGGCCAAATCAACTTTGCACACCCAACAGCAGGGACAGCAGTTTTGATGACAACATGCTAAATGATGATGAAGTGAGTTACACATCAGTTTGGCTCAGCCCCAACATGGACTGCAAGACAATCCTGCAGTATGATACTAGGATGTTAGATCCGCCTCAGTGAGTACTGGGGAATATAATGTGTCAATTATTTGACAAGCAGTAAATGAAGTAAGTAAGTCATTCACGGGACTCAGACACATATTCCAGCAGCTATATATACAATCCATCACGTAGTGGTTCTGTTTCATACTCAGCTTGGTAACCAGTTCAACTCTGTCAGATACGATAAAATATTGAATGTGCAAATGGAAGGAAGCTGGAAATGGTGGATTTGCAAGGGGTAAATCCCTAAATGTGTTAATTTGTTTCCTTTGAGTTTTTCTATTTCCTTTGAGTTTATTTGTATCCTCTGGGTATATTTGATTCCTGTAGATTTACATTTTTACTTTGACTTTATACTTGATTCTTGGATTTACAATATTCTTGTTTTCTTTGAAGTTTTAATAAAACGTTATATGGGACAGGGAAGAAGAGAGGTGTGGTACACACAAAGTGCCAGGAAGCAGTTGGGGTTGGAAAATCAATGTCTCACCACCACCAATACTGATATTTGCAGAGGGGAACACATTGAGATTACAGTATAACAGATATTGACTTGCAGATGGGGAGTATACTTAATTGGTAACTTATACAGAATACATACTCTATTATCCTACTCTTGGCTCCATACACTTGTATCAGATTTTTGTGTGCAATCCCAAATATCTCAACTTCCATGGCAGGGTATTCTATGAAATTCTCTTACCCTCCTTCTAAGCAGCTTAAGCAACAACAGCTCATTCACCACACATTACAATTGGATGCCACCTGATGTGCAGTGGAGTATTGATAATAGACTGTGTACCATACAGTTTGGCTATATCACCAATACAGTACAGGTTTCGTTGCAGACACTGGAGGGCAAAGTGCAGATATTTTCTGACTGCTAAAATATTTCTTGTACCAAAACATTACAGCTGTGGAGTTTGATCACCCAGTTACAGATTGTGATCAGCCACACACCAGGGAGCTATTCCGATAATCGGTGAATACGGTAGTATGTACTCGACTGTTTGCAACAAGCATCACTTTGACATCTCCTTACATATCTCCTTCAAAATACACCAAAACATCTGTGATCCATACAGGTTTGATACAACTCCAGAATGCTGCTTTTGGGGGATCTGACTTATTAGCAACCACAGAATAGCAATTCTGTACAATTAAACTAATGTACTGCAAGGTAAGAAATTACAACATTGAATTTCAAGTGTATATTGGCAACAGTAATTGGAACTCCAGATCTTGCCAGCAGGCTCTGGGGCTGGATTGATCGAGTGAATCGAACATTGTTGCAGGAATTTCTGATATTCTTGCCATAAACCAACTCACACTGCAATATGCCATAAGTAGGCAACCTGAATGATATCATACCAATAAAAGTCATCACCCTCATATGAATGAGTAGTACAATCACTGTTGCCTTCAACTCCACCTCTGACTTCAAAGGTTAATGCAACAGCTCCTGCAGACAAATAGGTAGATACCTCCAACCAAGTGTCAATCAAGCTTTAAATGTGAATATGGGGGATATTTATGGAGGTTTGTACAAAAAGATACAGAAATAAAAAAGGTATATACTACAGTGGGCTGATATACAGTGCTGTAGATATTACAGCAAGGAAAATCGATACAGGCTGTATAAACTATAAGGGTAGTATTAAAAACCGGAGAAGTAGGTGAAACATTGGAATTATTGGGAGAAGATTCAGTCAATTGAAGAATAACAGCTCATTGGTTAACAACAATGAGTTGGATTGAAATTTTTTGCAATGGTTGCAAAGATGTGAGTTTTGAACTTGCAAAGTGTGTCCATTGCAAAAACCGATCAAACAACAAGCCAACATTACAATTCAAACATTGAGGATGAATGAGGAATTGATAAACATAAATATCTTGATTATTTGCTGAGCTATTAGCATTGTTCTTGAATTATGATTTTGATTGCCATCTTCACAATCCTCTACCATGGTATGAAACTAATTGCAAAGATAACTATATTAATGGAAATCATATTATATTGGAAGATATGTAAAGCCTATCCATAGTCCTAATCATTGTGGGTGATTGTAAACATCAACTTCTGATAATCAGCATAATACTTAGCCACTATCCCATCATCTTGAATAGTTTCTGGCTATGGTTACACGATGCTGCCATCTGAATTTCATTCAATAGTCATTTTCTGTGAACACCATTATACAGTACATTGTCATGACATCATGGTCAAAGTACAAGGTGTTTCCAGTAAACCACCAGGGCTGGTTGAAAATAAATCTCCTGGTTATATTTTATCACATAGTTGACCAACCTTATCGTTCTGAAGTAATATTGGAATCTTAAATGGAACTTTATCAGCCTGAATTGTTATGAAGGGATGATTGGCTGTTTTCAAAGCTATACAGTACCTCTTTATCAAGGCCATCAGTGCAAATTATTTGAATAACCCACCATCCTTGAAAGTACTTCTAGTGTATTAGCATTACTGTATACCTTTTTTCAGCAAGTGATGGGATACTATCTGCCACCACACAGATCCAGAATTAACAATGAGGTTTGACATAATAAAGAAGAAATACCACACTGGGAGCCATTTTACTCAATGTCAAGAGAGAAACTTGTCACATGTCAAGACTAGCTTGAATACAATATATTGAAACGATGAACACACCAGTCATCATCACGTGGCGCCATCATAGCACTAGTTGCAACAAACACTGACAGTGGACTACACTTCCCTATTCACTATCACGATATAATTAGCATGACTAATATATTTTCTACACTCTTACTATGTTTCTAGTAACACTAGACATCCTTCAAGTAGCAAAGATATATATCAATCTGAATGTCCATGGAGCAGATAGTGCGCTGTGATATGAGTAAGGAAATGAGCAAAAGTTAGCTTTGTGGGGAACATACAGTTGATTTGAACACACTGATATACAGCCTTGTATGATCAACTGCTGAGCAGATATTGTATAATATATTGATAACACCAGTTGAGTAGCTCTTGATGCTTGTCCATCAGGGTACCTCGATAGTATCCAGATATAGAATGTTTCAACTGAGGAGCATGTTCAACCAATCTAGAACAGTATAGAATAGATGTCAAATATCAGACAGTGTCTGAAATCTAAAATATGGGAGTTCTACAAGAATGCTTTCAAGTATTTGAAATCTATTGGACCAACAATTGGAACTTCTTTGTGAATAAATAAGGTGGAAACAATTATGAACCAGCCCAAAGGGAACAAAACAGTAATAGATAACTTAACAATCTCTTTGAGGCTCACCAGCATAAGAATGCTGCAACTACTATCATCAGTTTATCCCCTAATTTTCAGAATTGTTAAAAATATCAATTATGCTTCAGAAAATTCAAGCATGTGTCACAGTATGGTCACAATAATAGGTATTTGAAATGAAGGTGGATTCATTTGCATCCACTTCAATGCGCTGATATAGTATTAATAATATGATACCTACATTTGAAACTAATACCTCTGACCACAATTGGATAGAGATATTATTACAATACAATCATATGGGGATTCATCATTCCGTAGCATATGATTGCAATACAAATTACCTTAGTCTGTTCGATCCAGATGTATTTGACACACAACTCATCAATATGATCCAGGTTGAAGAAGGCTCGAGGCCTGACTATGGATTAGTATTATACGCTATCCTCTTTCTTACATATTGTCCAAATTCAGAGTACACTATAACCAAGAAACCGTTCAATTGAAAACAAGCTTAATGGTCTAAATGTTTGTAAAGTTGTGAAGATATCAGACTGTACCAATAGGCAAAATGAAAATGTAGAGCGGGTGAATTGATCCGAAGATTGACAGACCTCTCTGATCAGGGGACCACTCAATATAATATATTGAACAAGTGATACTAGCGCAGAAGAACTAACCAGAACAATATGATTTATTGGTCAATTGTCTACATAAACGGTGCTGTTGCTCCAATTTGGTTCACTTTGTCAAAAAATAACTGACCCACCTGCTTCCAGATAATATAAAGTGAAAAAGTAAGAATGATATAAGCTCAAATGTATTTAGGATATGCAACCATCCTGTGGAGTATTAAAAACAAAAAAACTGAGAAAGGCTTTATATTCCGAAGGACAGCAAATTGCAATAACAAATAATGAAGCAATTCAATCATATAGCTCTGGCATGCCATCCAGAATATTCAACACTATGCAATCTTCTGTATCAAGAAGTATCTGTAAGGGACAAAGTGAGATGATGTCAATGGGTATATTTAAAGAGGCCATATCTGACAATACTTCCAGAGTGCATGAGTTGCAATTGTTGTTGAACTGTGTCTATTACCAGTACCAGCTCAGCCAAGAAATCCCTAGCAATGGTGTTCACACTGGGATTGGCTGAGTGTAAAGTGTTATTTGGGCTTACAGTGACTGTCAACTGACTCGTGAAAATGACCTTCCTTGTTATCAGCAAATACACCAGAGATGCAATGCTGCTAGCCAAAACATTTGTCTGAGTAGTTGACAGGCTAAATGAGCATCAATCTACCATTGACTCGGACTGAGGACCACAGCTTTCCTCAGAATTTTGGAGATAACTGTACTCAAGAATCCGAATTGATAGGAATCCATATATGGTATTACACCAACAAATTTAATGAATAACAGAATAAATGGATGCCAGTATGGGATGGTGTGTTCTGATCAGTGTCACTTATCAGTTGAATGACTGTGATGTTGCCACTTCTTGCAAAATTCATGGCAAACAACCAGTAATCACTAACTATCAGATGTTGGCCATATTTCTAGGGTTAGCAACAGTTCCATGTTGGGACCATTTCTACTATAGCAGGTAGAAGAAAACCGTGAACTGGCCGGTTGGATTCCGGTTTTTGCCAAACGGTTCCCTTCATTAAGTCCACTCATATTGATCAGAGCATCTAGAGCTTGGTAAGTGAATTATGCAACTTTGCATGGCGCATCTTTTGTTGGTCACGGATTTTTGATATCTTCAAAACTCAGCAAGCGGCTTTGAAAATACAGTGATTTTTCGCCCAAAAAGCATGTTTTTGCACCATCACTTGCCAAGTTTTGAAGATATCAAAAATTCGAGACCACCAAATGAGGCGCCATGCAAAGCTGCATAATTCACTTACCAAGCTCTAAATTCTCTGATCAATGTTGTTGGACTTAATTGGGCAGTTCACTTAAAAAATTGTCAATTTTGAATGTGGTAAGGCCATTACCATGCAGACCTATAAAACAGGCCAGTTCCAAATATGGAACCATTGCTAACACTACATATTTCTCAGTACTCAGCATGGACCTCTAGATATGATTTGCAATCCTCCAGGAACCCAGTCAGAATCTTTGGTAGGTCAAGTTTAATCCAAGACAATTGACAATTCAACAATTCTCAAAATGTCTCCACATTTACCTTGATCAAGGCCTGGAAGCTTAAAAATATCACACCAACCAATTCCAAAAACCTGGACCATATATTTATGCATCAAATCAGGTAGTATTTGATACCTGACAAATTTAAAAGACTAGACCATTCTGTAAGCTTGATGGGGCTTAACATAAACTTTAAACAAATTTCTGACTAATCTCTTAATATACATACCCGGAAAATCTTGTAGTGATGAGATTCATCTATAACATCCAAACAGCACTCTGGTCTGGTATTGTAATTGCCAATCCTCTACCCGGACACCACATTCCTCCATTACAGCCTGGAGAGGAACATAGCGATAACATTTATTTGATTAATAATAGTGCATTTACAATCAGTATCACATTCAGCAACAACATCTTGTTAGATGGAGATGTGATATATCCCTTACTTGGAAATGTGCAAAACTTATCCACACACCCAAAGCTTTTGACATGTCTATCCAGTGTAATGCTGACAATTGTAACCAAGAAGAAAATAACTGAGAGAACCTCAAGACTAGCAGATGGTGTACTGCACCCCATGAACCTGAATGAATGTAGATATTGCCAATAATAATATTACATGCACGATGTGTAATGTACATCACTATATGGGTTTGGATTTGGGCTGCCAACTATGGTACAGGCTATGTGTTGTCTTTGTCTCAGACTCCATCAATCATTAGAACGTATTCCTCACAATGGTCTATAAGCTCAAGTCAAACCCTAATTGCAACAGTATTGTAAACAACTATACAGTGTAGATAACGATCAAATTGTCGACCTAAGTACATCCATTTATATGAAGACATCACTGCTCTGTGAATACACTCAGAATTGGAATAAATTCGGACTCAGGACAAAGATTTAACGTTGCAATCACATCAGATTCAAAAGCTGAATGAGATAACACACCTAACTACTTCAACTACTGTAATATTTGCCGTATTGTATTTCACTGCATCAGAAGGTTACTACAAGTAATAACCTATCAACAAGCCTCATTCAGAATAAGTACCAAATAGAGTTTCAGCACAGGTTAATTATTAACAGATCTATACATTTGAGGGAGTGATGGATCACATTGTGGGCAACGGTAATATACCGAACAATGTATCATCAGGATGTGTTGGGTCAATTTTGAATTCTGCTCAACTGGTGGTTAGCCAATAGAACATTGGCCATTAATATGATTTTAAGATAGTCTGGTGAAAGTGTTTGGCCCATGGATGATGAATACATTGAAGATGTCAATTCATTACAACCAGTTGTGTGTGTGGTTGATTGTCCACAAAAGTCTACTGGGTGTGTAATTTGAATTATTTCAGTAACCTGCGGAGGCCAGAGTGGGTATATATTCACGCTGTCTATCAGCTCGTCATCTCTGAACACAAAAAGTGTTAAAAGGTGCATTTCTACATTTACCATGAACCCTACACTTTTAGATATAACAACCACTCACATTGATTTAACTGCTGGGATTGAAGTTCTATAATTCTTCTGTATCAGTATTGAAGGACAACCTGAGTCACAAGTATAGCCTATGCAGGAATGGATGGTACTTGAATTGTGCCATGGATAACAATCTTCACTTTTGAGGCTGACTCCTGCACCAGCACCGACTCAATCTGCAAGATTCATGAATCAGACAAAGTGGCTGCCAAATGAATCTAATAATGCTCCAGCTGATTGCAACAGTAATCTCAATAGCGTATATGGCAAATGTTAGCAGTTTGTATATATTATACACCATGAGACCATGGGCCACACAATAGGAATCGGTAAAACCTTCGGTGAAGCAGTTGATCTGAAGGTATGACATTTCAATATTACCTGACGAATTTCTATCCAATTTAGACTAAGATATTTGTGGAAACCTCAAATGCCATGAATGGCAGAGTTCACGTTTGGAAGCAGATGATGGAATGGCACTGGTCGTCATGTTACTTCAGCGTGTTTCCTGCACGTTTTTTGTCTAATTTAGTGTTTAATGATTGTGATAAAGCCTTTGGGAAGTGTCAGAGTAAGCATGTGTAAAGTACAAAATCAAGTAGGTTTGGGTTAGAGCAGGCTGTAACACTATAGGGTATATGTCATTTTAGACTTAGGCACAAACAATCATCATCATGGGTTCATCACAATATACAAGTGATTGAAGCAATTACATCATAGTTGTTGACATTAGAACATACAGTAATGGTGCAATGGTAAAGGAAACCAGTAACAGAATAATTTAATATAACAAAAAAGTAATCGGATGAGGTGAGATGTAAGATGATGTTACATGAGTGTATCGATAACAGTGTGGTGGATTATATATAGAGCCACCGTTGAGGATTCTGATTAGACAATAAAGTAAGACAAATAATTCGAATTTAATTTGCACATTGTCTATCCAGAGATATGGTTTGGTATTGGATAATTACCTTTTCTTTCCGTGTTACTTGTTCTTTTATTTTTAATGTCAACTGTCCACTTTGTAATCAATGCTAACTGTTTTGTTTTATTTCTCACTATAAAGATGAAGTTCAATGGGATTCAAATCAATGTCCAAATTCAATTATATTTAAAATGATTATCTAATATCAATGATCAGAATTTTTCTAATAAATATTTATTCGGCATTGTGAATATTCTATTCTTTTAATATTAACATATCTTGCCAAAGCTGTACTTACCAAATATTGCACTCTAATGATACTTGCTGTGATGTTTTGATATAGAGAAACAGTATACCTGTGGCACATAACTTAATGTTGATGTCATAATATGTATATGCCAGTGTCATATCAATACCTCCAATCTGTATAATTTTATTTTTATACATTTCCTATTTCATTATATAAGCTAACTAACAACTAAATTTATCCTAAATCCAAAGAATACAACCAACATTTACACTGAAGAATGTAGTATTCAAAAATGCAAAACTCAAAAGCTGTATTCAAATATATTGCATATAAATATTTATGCAACAAATCCTAAAAGAATTACTACAATAAAGTTAATGATTAAAATGCTTTAACCTGCATACATACCACTGTATATCTATACCGATGCCAAAATGGCCATTCACAGTGTCCTCAAGTTTTGCCTTTCTGTTGCTACTGCTATTCATTAATGCTGCCATGTTTGAATCTATTTCCACGGTGGCTGCCGCTGCTGCAGCTGTTACTTCTGCTGTAATTTATGATACTGGTAGTAGTTATCAATATATTGGAAACTATTTCTATTAACAGACGACCTCCTACTTAGACTCCTCTAACTTTTGCAATCAGATAACTCAACAAGTGGTTAACTATGGTTTCATATTTGTCAGTTGTAAATTCATATTAATATGGCTTAAATTACATCTTTTCGCTATACAATTCCGGAATAATATTCTGTGAGCTATCCATATCCCATTATCAATGAAGAAGTTTAATTATAATCTCCTCACCTGTCTTTCTCTCTGCTTATGGGAAAATTAGAAGGGATTAAGGTTTAATATAATGAAAGACAACTATGCAAGCTTACCTGGTAACTGGTATTGTAATAGAACTGAACACGGAATTTACAATAAGTATCATCTCTGCGGCTAAAGCCTATATATACTTCGTCTTTACTATTTCTTCTGGTATTCATGTAATGGTGAATAGCCATTGTCACCAAAACAATAAATCACACAAGCGTTGTTTCAATTTATCTGTAGTTCTTCATGTGCAATAGCCTGAAACTAGCAAATTATGTATTATATAAATGCTCAACCTTTAACTCCATATATTTATACTTGCATACCAGATGCAATGTCAAACTCCTTTCTGGTGGGGGATAGCTGTGGAAATTGTGTCCTACAACTACATGTGCAATGCTGCAGAATCCATCTGAATCAGATGAGATTGAAATCTGTTGTCAGTTCAGTAGAGTGGGTACTTGGCGCTAGGTATGCGAGCTATCTACTGCAGACTGGTATTTTGACACAATTGCTGAGAGTGTAGAAATAATGTTACCATTTGTATATATACCAGTCACAACAAATATTAGGTTAATAGTGATTAAGAAATACTGTTCTAGTCATTTTTGATAGCAGGTAGATTGTGACTAAATAGTGAATATTGTACTATGAATCTCTTTTTACCATAATCAGAGTACCTGTACTGGTTATACTCAACTTGCAGTGAATAGATTAATGTAATACATGTATTGTGCAGTAATTAGCTTGGCTGCTACCATATTCAACTATGGAAATATTGCAAGAGATTTTTAAAACACATATCCAGTTTTGGGACAGTAACTTCCAATGCAATTAACTCTGTCATTTAATAATCTACCATCCTCCAATTCAGCTATCAAAGTGGAAGAATACATGTCATGAAGTGTATTGATCATGTGTAAATGGTATTCTATCAGATAAGAAATTATTTTGCTAACTTTAGGTTGTACTTATTCTGATAAATAATTGCACTATAAATTCTCTGCATATACCTGTTATCCTTTTTGAAAGATACTACTCTCCTGAGTGATAATTTGTGCTGAGCAGATAGAGAAGCACATTAGTAATATACAGGGCAATTGCAATAATTAAGATAATTCACATTATTTGCCTGCTAATTATTATTGCCTAAATGTCTTAAAAACTTATCTTTCTTAATGTCAAATCCTTTACAACATCAATGGCTTGATTGATTTACAAGTTATATGGCAGTAAGGTATTTACACATACCTTGTACAATTACTTTTTCACATAGTGTATATGATGTTTACACAGTAGAAGTTATAATAAATAAAATACAATATTGCAAAAATAGTGGAATATCCAAAAGAGTACATTAAACCATCATATTTCCAATTTCCAAAATTGAATCAAAGGAAGAAATTGCTATCCACCCACCATTCCAAATGAATAATTCTTTGAATATAAATAGAGTAATCCAATGATCCAATGCTCAGTTCTCCCCAGTAATATTTGAAAAAATATTAGTATTATACAATACACATAGTACTTACATGTATCTAAATGACCATATATTTTCTTTTAAATAATTGAAACATCTAGAGAGAAAATCAAGGTTTCCTGCTGTAGAAAATGAAATAAGGATATTAACTTTTGGAATCAATTACTCATATACTCTAAATTCACTTGTCGCAAATCTCTAATTTGTACCAACTTTGTCATACTGACAACATGATAGAAACACCACAACATTGGCAGCATTTTCGATGCATTGGCAATTTGATTGGTTATTATGATATTACGCGATTTGGTGTATATTATATGTTTTACATTGTAACAGCATGTACGCCCATGCATGCCAATGTATGGGAATAGACAGTATACAGTTATGAATGTGGACTGCAGTCATCTTAATGGTGAGTTGAATTGAATCAATTTCGTTACTGATCTAAGTACCATAGTAGTGACCTATATACACTGGCACAGACCCTGCCTCGGGTCACATGTCACCATTGTATTATCCCTCACTTTAGGTGCTGACCTCCTGCGCTGCCAAAGCCAGTATAAATGAAGTAAAGGAAAGGGAAACAAAGAATGAAACAATCATTCTATGTAGGCAATCATACGAACCCTTAATCCCTAAACCCAATCAATACAACTCATCATGACCTTTTGTTGCATCTGGCCCAGGGGGAAACTCCACCTGTATTAGCAGGTGGTAAAAACCCCTGCCGACACCATTTGAACTGGGCCGAGATCCAAAGAGAAGAGCAGATGAGAAGAAAGAATGAACAAAACATCAAAAAGACATCCCGTCCTCCATATCCCCACATCAGAAGTGCACCCATGCTCCTCCGACTATCATTCCAGTTGATCGTATATCTCGCTGTACCCCTTGGTGATTATCAATTATATATGTCAATAGGATCTTATTTGTTGATGTCTAACAAGTGAGCTTCTCTAATGATGGTAATAACTACGATGTTCGAGCATGACTGCACTCTCTGGAGCCTTTGTGCAGTGCTTCCGGAAGCTCTTTGGAGTATTTCGTGCAGCCAGGAATCATGGATACAAGATATTGACTCCATGTTCGAAGTCCACTGCCATAACCATGCGGTCGACTTTATCGTTGCACCCTTGCCTGGCAGATTGCAACAAATCTTGGTAGACTTGATGTACATTGCAGGTCGGCTTCTCAGTAGACATTTCAGTCACCTTCTCAATGCGTGTCTCAGTAGACTGCATTCTGGTAGGCTTTTGGCCTTTCTGTAGGACATGACTGCTCGACTTGTCAGTAGCCTTCTTTGTGTATACCTCGGCAGACATCATTGTATTGTTATGGCTATCTCCCTCTTGTGAAGTTCATTGCTCTGCAGACGACTTAGACTCAAATCTATTTGTTGATTGCCATCGTGGCTCTGTAGACTTAGGAACTTACGCAGATGGTTGGTGATCCCTTCAGTACGTGTTTGTTGACCGACACGTCTTTCGGCAGCGTTCGCATGAGTACTTCGGTGGTCTTCAACTTCACATGTTATTTGGCTGGTCTTGGTCAACTTGGTTCGTCTCTCTTCACTTGCTCTGACTCATTTGTCAACTTACTTAGTCCTTTCTTTGTGACTCACTTCAGTTATCAACTTGGGTAGTACTGTGACTTGCTTTGTGTTTTGACCTGCTTCAATCAGCTAAAAATATTTCCGTCAGGGCGGAATGACTCCGTCAGAGTGGACGCGCTCCGTCAGAGCCGTCAGAGACACCCCGGTGGCGGATTACTCCTCGCCCGGCGTCAATACCACGCGTCGCGTTGCATATCGCCCCCCGATCGATGTTTCACCGTTGCTTCTCACTCGGTCAGTCTCTCATGTCAAACGAACACTCTGGCGTTGTGGCCAACTGTGACCATATGTCGGAATGGGTTCATTGAGTACGCACTTGCATCGGGATTGCAATGGAATAGGTGACATTGGGAAAATCTCTGCTCGCTTTCCTTCTACCTGCGCGCAAAATGCAATTCTCTCTTTACTAACAATACACATCATTCCAAGTCGCCAGATCAATGTGGCTGATGACAATCCATCGATCGTTCCGTCGGTCTCCAGTTTTACTACAAGTAGCTATCTCTGGAATAATCTGCACGCAGCCGACAATGTTTCCAACACTGAAAACTGGCAAAGCAACGGCTGCTGGTGCCTTTCTCACTTGTAAAAATTTCGAGACGGGATCCAAGTTACCCGGGTCTCCAGGAATTGTGGTGACCGCCAGGGCGAACCATTACTCAACGAAAGCTCCATCCTCGTTTTGGAGCTTGATTTTGAATAGCCATTGCAGTTACCACAGGAGACGACCATTCAGCGCACCATAACATCTCACTGGGCGTTGCTTTACTCACACCCAGTCATTCGGTCGGTCCCCTCCGCGCCAGCTCTGGCTTCCTCTGCATCGACACATCTGAGATATGTGTTCACCTTCTAATCCCTCGACTTGAACCTTAGTACCATGGTAAATACAGGGCGCCATTGCGTGCAGTTGTTCATCAGATATATACGTCTTGTTACAACTGTTATGAGTGTGAAACACCTGCGTGCCACTGTATATTGCCACGCGGTGCGTTGCGTCTTGTGTATTGTCGAGTAATGCTCTGAAGTCTTTGATCAAAGCGTCAGGATGCTTTCTATCACGGCGGTTTTGGGGTCCCATGAGTTCACTCTTTGCATATGACTGCGGGCTCTGGGGGGGAGCCAGATCAGCACCCGATGGGAGGACTTTCCAGGCGGCAGCGCTCTTCTCCCGATGCTCAGCGAGGGCTTGGAGATTGTGCTCTCTGATTTCGAAGCACAGGATGCGACACTGAAAAGTGATGGCTTGTGGCAGGTAGTAGAGATTGTGATTGGAGGCGTTCCAACCGTCCTTGAGGTTCGTTTGATGTGCTTGTTCATGTCTCTCAGCAGAATACTGTTGCAAGGCTCCATATCAACCAATCTATTTGGCCCAATGAGACATCAAGTGGATCTGCGGAAAGTGGAAGTCGGCATCAATCTCCTTGGAAATATCTATCTCGTGGCTGATATAATCCCGCCAGGCGTTCATCTCGTGCCGTGTCTTGGAGGGTGTCCAAGTTTCAGAATGTGTTTCCTCATCTACCTTTCGCTTCTTCACGAGTTCCGTTCTCAGGGCATTGGCTTTGGCCATCCCCTGTTTCCTGGTTCGCCCAGATAAAAAAACATCTGTGAATGTGTGAAAACGATGCAAGGCGTCCTACATGTAGCTCAATGTTGCATCATTGTGAGATTTATATTCAGCATACATATAGAATTCTGACAATGCCCGTGGCACTCGATTGCGCGATTGAATATGGAACGCTAAGCAGTGTTTCTGCCGCGTAGAGACATGGTTACAACTCCAGGCAGGTACCGGCTCATTTCCTCCATCTTCTTCCCATTCCATTGAGAAACTTCCTCATATGACTTAGTTTTTGGTGTAAGGTGGTGGTAAGCAGGCACGGATAACCTGATTGCATTGTACTTGTCGAGACATTCGTGCTTCTTCGTGAAGTGGCAAATCCACTTCTCGAGGTGGTCAAGCATGCCGATCTGCAATGTATGGAGGAGGTCAGGCTGAGGAAGGTCGCTCACAATTCAGGGAATATGTCGGAACATGTTGAATCTTCGGTGAACAAGGCGCGATGAGAGTTTGGCATTGGCAGCCATGGTGTTGACATCGCTGAGCATTCCATATAGGTTGTGATCCCGCCGGAGGTGTTGCTTGTCAGGATGCACATAATCTCCAAGTGCGTGCATTGGTCACTTGCACCAAACACAGACATGCCGCTCGAGATGATGTAGGTCACTATACTCTGCGCAATCTGCAAACCACGCTGCTAAAACCGGTTTGCAACGCCTGAAGTTACCATCTGCACAGAGAACTTTGAGATACCCACACTGGGCGCTGCGATTTTGATCAAAATTGAGTGGCTTGAGTAGCCGCTGGAGTACTTCGTTCAGCACCTCTCGGCTTGTTTGCCGCTGCTGATCCAGCCGCATCTGAGGAATGTTGCGGTTCTTGATTGGAATCGGTAGGAGAGCGACCATTACGACGCTGTGCATTGAGGGCATCTGGCCGATCTTCGCAGATACATTGTCAATTGTCATATATACAGGCCACTGTTTTTTGTCACCAGCAAAATTCGAGAGCTGGGTTCCGTCGGACATGAAGATCAAGGGAAGCAGTGTATCCCCCACTCTGAGCGTCGACTAAACGTCAATCAGCACATTATTATCCTCCAGTCTCTCTCCTTAGCTGAGTCTCCCACCACCAGTCCGCAGTGTGCATTTCGGTATAGAGGCGTTTCTGGGGCATTTCGCTGTTTAAGCAATGCTGAGGGGCGAAAATGTGATGCTTGGTGTATGGTGGCTGCTGCATCAACCATCTCATACTTTTCATGATGTCTCGACTCCAGTATTTGATAGGGCATTGGTGATTGTCATTCCATCTCATATCCTCGAGAGTGTGTACTTCCCACTCCCCAAGAGCCTGTTCATCTGGCTTGCTAGCCACTAGCTTCTGGACGCCATCCCTATTTTTGAAGCTCGGGTAATGCCGAGGGGTCTTTTCTTTCTTCAGCACCTTGTCATAGTACGTCTTTATCACCGTCTTCTCAATCCCACACTCGATATATTTGTACTCATCACGTGTCGCACACAGGTAGTAGGGAATGTTTGGTAGGTTCGTCTCAAGGCAGCCCTGAGCATCGCGTTTCAATGACTCTGCATTGCATTCGATCTGCGGAGCACCGGTGCTGGGGTATATGTCCGTCCGCGCCAGATGTGGCGGGGGTTGAGACTCCGAGTCTGCGACGTTGTCACGGTGTTCGACGTAGGGAAAGGCGGCCAAGTCTTCGACTGAATCTTTCTTATCATTGAATTCACGATGCTGAGCGGGTTCAACGATTCGGGGCGCGCTGCAAATAGACAGAATCTTCTGGCGTGCAGCATGAAGGCGTTCAGGATGGTGTAATTTGATATTTCCGAGTAGCCAGCTGTCTGAGGTGAACTTCTTTCGGCATGAAAATTTGGAGCAACGGAAAGAGTTCTTCTCTGGCATTGTCGACAACACACACGAAGTGGAGTATACACTGTAGAAAGGGACAAAAGTTGGTGCTGGGCCTGAGTAGCCTTGTGTGTATGCTCACGATACTGTCAGCAAACGTATACAGCCTCAACACCATCACAAGGAGGTTCCTAACATGCCAGGAGTTGTAAAAATGCTGCATGCACGATGTCCCATAATACTGTCAAAAAACACAACCAATAAAACTCAACCAATACAAAACCCATCAATAAAATAAACCTTGAGCGATCCAAAAACCTCGCGACACATGTAACAATCAATGCCTGAGATAAATTGATTAGAACAAAGGAAGCAAACAAGACAAGAACCCAACCCTAACCCGAACGCAACAACCATCACCTCCTTTGCATTGCAAGGACTGGCTCACTCCTCACCTACAGAGCCATCCGGGCAGGCCTCAGCGAGAGGGTCATCGGGGTGAGAGACATTGGGGAGAGGGATATCAGGGAGAGGGTCATCAGGGAGAGGGTCATCAGGGAGACAGTCGCCACCTGCCGATTCAATCACCAGCTGCTGATCCACATCCACATCCGACATGCTTCCGGCTGCTTTAGCTCCTCCCAGAGTTGGCACCTCCGGTCGATTCATTTGTGGCATCACAAGCCTCAAATGCTCCAGCCGACGGAGGGGATTTGCCTCCAGAGTTTGTGGTCATGGGCGACGCTCAGGGGTGTGTGGCCGTTGGGCAGGCGCCGGAGGTTGTGGCCATGGGGTATGCTCGCGTGTCTCCTGGCCTTGCTCAGGTAGCATGATTGGCTGATCGTCTACCATGGTATCAACATCGTCAGCCAATGTATTTACCATCTCTCCCTGGCCAATCATCCCAGGTTCTTTGCCATCATCCTCATCATTATCCTCCTTCTCATCATCGTCCTGCTCCTCCTCCTCCACCTCATCTTCCTTCTCTTCATCTTCCTCCTATTCATCTCCCTCCTCTTCATCATCACTATCGCTTTACATATCCACATCACCATCTAAATCAACGCCGTCCGGTGCATCCACATCATCCTCCATGCGAATATCCACATCAGAATCATGTTCTGAGTCATATTCGCCGTCCGACTCATTACATTTGGTATCAACATCTGAGGAACTTGACATGGCCGGCGATGCATCCGGCTCAAAATATACCCGCTCTAGTTAGCCCTCCGTATCCAAGTCTGCCTCTGACATTACCGGCTGCAACTGCACAGCAACGGCACAAGAGATATCATCTCCCCCTGGGGTTTGTCTAACAATACGATTCCCTTTACCGTTTCCCTTCCACTTCCCCTTCCCTTTCCCCTTCCCATCCTCAGTCGCCTTCCCTTTCCCCTTCCAATCATCTGTTCTCTTCCCTTTCCTGGTCCCTTTCTCACCGCCCTGCGTGTCCTCCGAACCCTCGCCGTCATCATTGTCAATGTCAGCGCCAGGAAGGCTCCGTCCACCAGTCGGCGCTCCGGAATCCACCCTGTTCTCATCATCATCATCCTTGTTGAGTAGCTCATCGCAGTTCAGTGCTCTAACAGCCAGGAAGTCGCCTGACTAGTACTGCCAGCAGCTTGGCGGCTCAATCATTGGCCTGAGATGATTGCTACAGTACCAAGAGAAACGCTCACCGGTGCTTTCACCCTTTCCCGAGCTGGTTGACTGCGGATTGGAGCAATAGACTTGATCCCTGATGACACGGAGGTTATCCCACCTCCGATTGATCATTTGGTCACGGGTTGTGTCAAACATTTGCCCGATATATGAGCGGGAGGCTCCCCACCATTCCCGAAATGGAGAACTCCTGCTCCTGTGGTGCGGCCACGTCAGCTGGAATTGTGAAAAGTGGCGAGTCGTCACTGGATCAAGAAAGATTATATCATAAACGAGGTCCCAGGCCCTCTCATCCTTGACGCCGCAAACATTGTATATCCATATGAATCCACAGATGTGTTCTGAGATGAATCCCTTTATACTGTCCCGATCCAACGACAGGCGTTGATTTATTACCAATGTCGACATTGTTGACCTAGCAATTGCCTTCCCCTTGCCTTTGCGGCTGCCCTTTGGTGCCATCACTGCAAGTTGGAAATGAATCTACATCCGAGGTGTTAGCATTATGATACAGTTGAACTCAGTGAAAGAAAGCCCAGAGTGAATGTACACAGTTGTGTAGGATATCAGGAGTGTTTTGGAACGAGAGGCAGTGTGTTGTGCGAGTCACATGATGTCGTGATAGTTCAGGATGCTGCCGGTGTGTTCAATATAGAAAGACAAGATAATGGAGGTGTAGGTGGGTAAAAGGGATATACATACTCGAGTTCCTGCGATTTAATTCATATCCTGTGTTTTGTTGGCAAATGAACACAAAACTGCCCAGCATTCATCTTGCACAACCACCAAGCACCTCATGAATGAGGAGCCTCGAGACGAGATGTAGTACTGGTGGTGAGAACAGTTCGCGACGCCGGGCGTTGCTTTGGCATCACATACCACTTCCACAGCTCAGACCTCATGCATTTCGGAGCTAACTGAGTAGTTCTCAAGTTGTCCCAACTGTGCAACCATCCAACATGGCTACCAATGCCTAGCGGTGGAAAAAGCACACGCAACTGATGTCATAGGATAGAGAATACGTCATTGTTCACTTTGCGATGCTTTTACCTCTGCCAAAGGGGAATTTCCTCCGGGAAGCTGAAGATATACACAACGATGGTTTGAAGTATTGTGCCAAGAACCAGTGCAATATGATGATAATCATGCCAAGAAGGCATAAACACCATTCAAGCGGTGCAAATAGACCTTCTGACATTGCTGTAACAGTGCATATCAATGCTGAGTTCAATCTGAGTTTAATCTGATGGCAGTTGACCCCATGATTGAATACTTTTGAAGGGATCTGATCCCTGAGTATTGTTACAGTGTTGGGTCTAGCGCGGGCTACACTGCGTCTCCGTTCTTTGTTGAATCCCTACATGGTCGCTCATATAGGAGTCTACCTCGCCTGCCATTCCATATGCATGCAGAGGAAATTATTCCTACAGTCTTAACGTCAAACATCTGGATCAGATGATGTCTCCCCAATGCCCTCACATGGTCACGTCTCCGGTCGTACGAATTGTTCCAAGTACGGCTAATCGTCAGAATCAACAAAAGCGTGGGCCGTCGGGGATTCTCAACTTCCCCCTGCTGAGAGACGCGTTTCCGGACCGGCTGGCAAGAGGGATTCCTCTCAAGGAGGGAGCTCCATAGCCTCTACAATCCAAGGTCAGAACTCCACCCCCTCAACTTCACTGAACAATTCTTGAGTTGCAGGTATCACTCGATGCGTGACTTCCACCCCATCCGCTACACAGCCACGGTCAATAATTCCTCCAACCACCATGCTGAGTACACGCAGTCATTACACAGCAGCATCCAGCGGAACCACACAGACAGATTCAACCCGTCGCGTTATATCCAGCCTCACATCCAGCTTTGCTAGCACTCCCACTCCTCTCAGCGGTCTTGAAAATCTGCCTACCCCCGTCCCTAATCCAGAAGCCCGCGCGTTTAGTACAAATTCACTGCGAACGCGAGCTACAGACACGAATCAGAGACAGAAGCAGTGGCAATCGCAAACACAGGCAGTATCTACACCTCGATCATTGGTCTCTGGTATTCGCAGCATCCATCGATTTGGTCACTCCGACATGAGGCATCTTGAATTTGCAACGGTCTGGCTCCTGGAGCTCTACATGAGGAACAGATGGCCGGTTATGAGTGCAAGCAACTTGAAGATGGTAAGTTATGCACCGCCACACTTTGCAACAGGATTAGCTGAAGCCCCACACTGGTAGATAATTGAGAGGTACTGGAACACCGCAATGCAGCAAACGAACGTTTTGTCCATAGCATTTCAGGCATGCACAAAAGAGATTTCCAAAGAGGTATGCTGAAGCAACAGCCGACGTTAGATATTACACGCTCAAACCGGTACCAGGTTCACGCACAAGTCAATAAGGTTAAATTCCATTTTATTCAATCTGCAAGGGGCAATGTAGCAGAGCTATATGATCTCCAGCACTTCCAATCCGCCGCAGAGCGTTTGCAATTCATTGATTCCTTCTGGCGAACAATCAGTATCTTTTTCCTGTAGCAGAGCGTGTGGACGGTGGTGTATGCGGTCCAAATCGAACCCAAAGAGTGCCGAAAGCTGCTAACGAATGGCCAGCATCCACTTTACTTCGTGGCGGAAGCAATCCCGGAGTATATGTACATCAAATTCTATCTTCGGGCGAAAAACCGCGGTAAGTATGCTGCTGGATTTTTCAATTCCATGATTGATGACAAGGACGGTCATATAGCCTTGCCACTGATCATGTTTACCTGCACTGTGTTGCGCCATGCTCTCCTGGAGTGGCAGAATACCAAAGGCGTTCATCTGAAAGCTTCCAAGTCAAAGCTGAAACCAGACAGACCTGATCACTCGAACTACTTCAATTACCAGAATGGAGGTCGTAAGAATGCATCCTGCTGCGCTGCAATGGGTGGCAAGTTGTTAACCTCGCCTGGCTTTTCAGACACATATACATTCTTGACGAATACCTGGAACACACCACCGGAGAGCTACCGACAGAGAGTGTATAACAACACTCTTGCTACAGTCAAGTGTCCGATCAAACTGTCGGAGAACCCAACGCCTGCCGTGGTGTTCAGTGTGGATGCAGCGCGTGTTGAGAATGCTATTCATCATGATTATTTGGCCTCCAAAGTGGCGCTTGAGCAGCCTGAGATCGGAAGCATTGACTCAAACATCCCTAGATACAACAATTCCACAGATGACGAACTGCATTTCGGGATGCCAGGGGGCAGCGGGGATTACGAAGATGAAGGTGATGAAAGTGATGTGCGCTATGCCATCCCCACCGCCAGCCAGCGACAACGGCCCGCGACTGAACTTGAGAGGTTTGACCTGGAAACCAGTGATGTCGATGGGTATGAGTGCAACGATGGCAACGATGCGGATGCGGATGATGGGGAAGAAGCATCGCAAGCCGATGATTGATCAACGCAGAATATGGAGGACTGAGGGCATAGTAGGTTTGACCTGGGAATCAGTGATGTCGACGGGTATGAGTGCGAGCATGGCAACGATGTGGATGCCGATGTGGAGGAATAAGCATCACAAGCCAATGATAGATCAACGCAGAATATGGAGGACTCAGCGCATAGTAGGTTTGACCTAGGAACCAGTGATGTCGACGGGTATGAGTGCAAGCATGGCGACAATGCGGATGTGGATGAGGATGAATAAACATCTCAAGCTGATGATGGATCAACGCAGAAGGTGGAGAACTGAGGGCATAGTAATAGAGAGTCTGAAGATTGGACTGTATATTTCAGACCGGTAAAATACGATAATGGCAAAGCAAATGCAATGGCAAGCGATGTATCCAAAGCGAAGACTGTATTGCAATATGTGACAAAATCTCAAAGCTAAACATATATGGGGCGAGTGCGGCATCTGATATAAAGCAATAGCGGAGAGGTAAAATCTGGCTATTGGCCGAAGAAAGGCATAAACATCGCCAGGCATTGTGTAAATGGCTACAGCATAACTGCAGCCCCTGCAAAGAGTGTAACACACGTGTTGTTCTGATGGTGTGTATACCAGGCGCAAAGTAATGGAGGTAAGTACGCAACGGGAAGTATGTAATTCTCCAACAGAGGGTACAAGGTTCCGGCAGAGCCATCAGAGCCGTCCGGAACACCCGGGTGTTTCAGATGGAAACTAGTGTGGTTGCTGATGGGTCAACTGGTACTAGTGAGAATGAAGGGAAGACACACATTCCTGGGCGCATGCTGTACTCAGTGTATACTGTACTCGGTGTATGCTGTACTCAGTGATAACAGATGATCATGGCATGGAGAGATGGAGAGGGATGACTTTACTTTGTGTTCTGTGATGGTGGTAGAGAAAACGAGATGGGGGATGAAAATGGGAACGATATGGAGGATCCGAGCTGTTATGGGCAGTCAGGGGTACGACTTGCCTGATTGCTTTTAGAAAACCTCATATCAGTGTTCTTACCTGCCGGATCAGGAGTAGTACCTGCCATATCAGGAATGGTAAATTGACTCGTACACGAAATTCTCTTAAGTCCCAGTTCCTCATGATGTTTCCCCCCCTCTCCTCTCATCTCTCTCTTTCTTTACCATCGCCTAAGAACATGAAGTTAAGTCATCCCTATCTATCTCCCCATGCAATCATCATGAATTAACGCCAAGTACAGTGTACACCGAGTACTGCATACACCGAGTACTGCATACACCGAGTACTGCATCATCCCAAGCTCGACTCTATCCCTCTCCTAGCCAGACTCTCATCTCTCGGCAAACCTTACTGTACTCAACGCTCTACATTTCCACCATCACGAGTTAACCAATGATTCGAGTCCCAGTTGCTGTCACACCTCCCTCCAGATCTACTGCCTGCAGATCAACCATCTCCAACTACTGCTCCAATCTTGATCGATCATGGCCTCCAAGTGCATCTCCGAAGTCTCACTATCACGCCTCCAAGTGCATCTGTGAGTTACACAATCCTGGCCTCCAGGTGAATCTCAGAGTTACACAATCATGGCCTCCAAGTACATCTCCAAACTCTGTCTGTCATGGCCCCAAAGTGCATCCCTGAGTTACACGATCTCAGCCTGCAAGTGCATTTCCAGACTCGCTCGATTACAGCCTCCAAGTGCATCTCTGATTTACAGATCTCGGCCCCCAAATGAAACGCCAAACTGGTTTGATCACGGCCTCCAAGTGCATCGCGGAGTTCGATTTGCTCTCGGCCTCCCAGTCTATCCCTGAGTAACTGGATCTCGGCCTCCATGTGCATCTCCAAATTCGCTCTCTCACGGCCTCCAAGTGAATCTCTGAGTTCAAATTGAGCTCAGCCTCCAAATGAATCTCCAAACTCATTCGATCACGGCCTCCAAGTGCATCTCTGGGTTCAACTCGATCTTGGCCTTCAAGTGCATCTCTGAGTTCAACTCGATCTTGGCCTCCATGTGAATCTCCAAACTCCCTCCATCTCGGCCTCCGAGTGCATCTCTGAGTTCAACTTGATCTCGGCCTCCAAGTGCATGTCTGAGTTCAACTTGATCTCGCCCTCCAAGTGCATCTCTGAGTTACTGGATCTCAGCCTCCAAATGCATCTCCAAACCCGCTCGATCATGGACTGCAAGTGCGTCTCTGAGTTCAACTCGATCTCGGCCTCCAAGTGCATCTCCAAACTCACTCGATCACCACAGCCAAGTACATCTCCCAGTTCACATGATCACGGCCTCCAAGTTCCTTTCTACGTTCTCTCAATCAGCATCTCCAGGTGCTCCTGCGATTACACTTCAGTACCGTCTGCACCAGATTGGCCGTATGTAAATATATGGAGAGACTTAGATAGATAATACATGCCATATTATGATGTAGCGAATCTTGTGACTGTAACATAGATGAATCTGATACACAAAATGCCTTGTAGTTATGGAACCCTAAGAACCACTGCTGTGAGAATCGGGCACTGAGTCTCCGGCAGAGTTATGCAGAGGTCTGAAGCTGCTCTCGAAGTCTCCCGCAGACCTGTGCAGAGCTCCAGCTGCTCAAAAATTTGACTATCCCATAAGTCAAATCTCATAGCATCCTAAATGCACCTCCACAACTGCAGGTGCTTTCAGGAGCACCTGGGAATGCTCTTGCATAGTGTGAGAGCACTTTTCTTAGCTCCAAGTAGGCCTGGGAGCATCGGGAATTACTTGCGAGCACCGGTGAGGTCTCCCGGAGTGTCAGTGAAGTTTGCATGTGGCTTCCAGACCGATTTACATTTTGCTGATGCCATCATGTGTTAACACCTAGTATAGACTTCACAGAGTACTGCACAAACCGAGTACTGCATTATCCCAAGATCGCTGTCTCCTGCTCCCAGCCAGTCTCCCATCTCTTGGCGGACATAGTCGTACTCAACTATCTTCATATCCACAATTACATGTCAATAAATGAATTCAGTCTCAGCTCCCAATGCAACCTCCTACAAGTACTCTGCCGATCACCATCGATTGTGGCCTCCAAGTGCATCTCCAAGGTCTCTCAATATGAGCCTCCAAATGCATCTTCAAACTCATTCAATCATGGCCTCCAAGTACATCTCTAAGTCCACATGATGATGGTGCAGTGCAATGGTGAAGCTAGAAGGCAGAGAGCGCATCATCAACACTCTCTGCACCTCTCACGGTGTCCAAAGGAAATTTGTGAAACAGTGCAGTGCTGGCTCACGGACAGTAGAAACAATGTGAGAGGATATGAAACAATACCCTGCAGTGAGAAACCACCCAAATTGCATGGATGTATGAAAGGTCGGCAAGAGTGCATGGGACCAAGCGCTGGGAAAGATAATGTGTGCATTTTCTACAATGAGATGTCTATCTACCCGAGGGTCTCCCAAAGACATACTCCCTGTTGCTCAGTTCACCTCCGTTATCGCTGTATACCTGTACATCCACCCCCAGTCGCTCAGTCTGTCTTCGATATCCCATTATCAACATATGCCCTCTGCCACCATCCCGCTACCAAACTGAATTGTGGTGGTGGTCAGGAATGGATTTTCCCGCCTCAACAGCAACCAGTGCATCTCTAAGTTCTCCCTATTAGTGTGTCCAGATGCTTCTCCCAATTTGCTGAAATGCTGTCTGCAGGCAGATTGACCATATGTATAAGTTCTCAGCTGCTCTCAAAGTCTCCCGCAGACCTGCGCAGATGTCTCAGCTGCTCCAATATTTGACTATCCTATAAGTGTAATATTGTAGCATCCTGAATGCACCTCCATAACTGCAGGTGCTTTCAGGAGCACCTGAGAATGCTCTGGCGGAGTCTGAGAGCACTTTGCATAGCTCCAGGGAGGTCTGGGAGCATCTGGAAGTATTGAGGAGCACTCATGATGTCCACGTGAGTGTCTGAGAAGTCTCTGTGCAGAATTTGGACCGATTCACATTTTGCTCAAGTAATCGCCTGCAATTGCATCTATGAGTTGACACCATATTAGGCATCAAGTGCTGCTCCAAGCTTTCTCAATCACAATCTTGAAGTGGATCACTTTGTGCACCTGATCACCAAGTGCATGCTCACCACACATTGCTCTCGAGTACCACCTACAGCCTGTCCAGACATGCTTTGTAGAGATAGTTAGCACCACAAATATGTAGATAAGTAAATTCATAGATGAGAATAAGATCTAAATACATGACATTTAAACATTGTCTAACAACGTGTAATAACTATGACTTTCAAGCATGCCTGCAGTGCTTGCAATGAATACATAATTTTTCCCAGAAATGTCGACAGCAAGTTGAGGTTCCCCCAGGCTGGTCTCCAGCATTCCATGGTTTCTTCCGGCTTGTCACCAGACCTCCTAGGCTATTGCAGATTTATCGCCAACTCCCACAGGTGCCTCTGAATTCCACTGCATTGGTCCAGTCCACTCTGGGATCTAGCCACCGTGTGATTCTGATTTGACAACCCCCAAATACTCCTTGAGGCTCCCAGTAACTAATCTACATTTTGCTTATGTAAGTATTCCTGAGATGGACTGTGTTGATGGTTGTGAAGATAAGTAGCTTCCTTATAACTTTTGGCATAAGCTTATCAGATACAGAAAAGACTAGGAATTAGATAGAGAATAGCTGGCTCAACTTAGTTCAATAAATATTGTATAAATTTCTAGAAGCTTCCTATAACCCAAATGGCACACAACTACTATGGCAAATAACAACTACTAATTAACTTTCATATTAAGCCCTTTCAAACTATATTTTCTACAATGCAATTGCAGATTATTCACTTGTAGAGCAAAAACTTCCAAATAAGATGGGTGACTGTACTGGTATCACCAATGACCCCTACCATGTACAATTACACTACTGAAAGTACAGTGTACTGGCAAATAAAATAACTAGTAAACTTAGATTATGCCAATACATATATCATGTCAAGTGATTGGAGGGACACCTACTAATATATCAACAAGCACACCTGCAGAAGAGATAGTAAGTACACCATGCAACCAGAGACATAGGTACACCAAGCATAGTCAGCAGACCTACTATATCGGCAAATACGATGGAAAGAAACAATCAGTCCACTGTTCGTGCTCTACACCAACTAAGTACACATTTGGTAATCAAAACAGTTGGGAACAAAATACCAAATACCTGCATTATTACAGCCAAAAAGAACAAACAAATAAGATTAAATCTTATGTTGCAGTGTACTAGGCAGTTTACTGAATCACAGAGTAAGAGACAGTCAAAATAAATCTGGAAAAATAACAATACTCATTCTGTAGCTTGCTGTGAAGCTGTTGGTGAGATGGTAATTCATAGCATAAATAATGTATGGTACTAAGATGAACACTGATCCTGTGCATTGAATAGATTACTATGATATACATGCAGTAATATATACATGGTACTGTATAATATACTGCATACAACAAAATGGAAACCAAGTTGTCAAATGCATTTCAGTATATGCTATCATGTATGCCTCTTACTTACTCTCAAGTAGACATTTGATTATGCTCTCAAGTATACTCCAAATTAACTTGATTGTACACTACCAGAATGGTCACCTGTACACTCCAAACTGAGTTTCCAAGTACACCTCTGGGTTGGGACACTCGTACAGTTCCTGGTAGGTTATCTGGTACACTTCCACTCATCCTCTGATATATGTGTCCAGTTACACAGGATGGTTCCTTCCAACCTCCTGGACTCCAGGCTCCCAAGTATACTCTCAAGATGCGAGATATATTCAATCCCACTGGACTATATGCTTCCAGGTAGACTTCTTGATGTTTGAACATATAGGTTGCTTAGTTGCAGCAATGCAACACTAGTTGGCATGATGCATGTTGCATGTATCATGTAATATGCCATACTATGTGTATAGAGTAAGGTGTATAGTGAATGGTGGGTGGTGGTTGATGGGTGGTATATACCAAGTTGCATATAGTGGCTGAATTTCTAATATTGGGCTACATCATAGTGCAAATTGTATCAGTATTATGGCCACTTCAATGAAATCTTATAATGTCGCATGATTATTATGTTGACAGTTGAAGTCTTCAATTCTGCTGGAATGGTACACTTTTGATTCTTGCAGAGATCAGATTTCTAACTATAATTGTGATTTGGAATTTAGTATGTCCTTCCCATTGATTGAAGATATAGGAGAGTGTATTCAGTCTGGATCTGATGGTGATAAATGCCATCACGATGATGACAAAGGTAATAATGCCAATGGCAATGTTAGTGATGATTATAATGGCAATGATGATAATAGCAATCATAACAATGGCAATTGTTATGTTGATAATTGTGATGATGGCAATGGTAATGAGTGAAATGGTAATTGTATTGGTGATGGTAATTACAGTACCAGAAGTACTTATACAAGTAGATTGGCTATGTCAATGTCAGCATCAAAGCTTCTACATATTTAAAACCTTCTATTTGCCACAGCTTCCACAAACTCAGATTTTCCATTAATCAAAACCTTTACATCAAATACTCTATTCCTTTTAAAGACCAGCTTTCTAGAATACAGCTCTCTCATGCTGACTCTCACATGGGAGGCTCTATTGAACAGGTTCCCAGACAGGCTATCAGGCAGACTTTCAAGTATGTTTTCAACTAGGCTCTTAGGCACCAGTGGGCTTTCAAGTAGAAAGGCAGTGATAGGGTTAATAGTACTACTATAACCACAAACACTGCATGCAGTCAATTCAGATTTAGGTTCATCTCCAGCCACCCGTGATATATACCTCCATCAGTTTACATCTAGACCTCTATAAATCAGAGATTAGAGACTACCGAATACACATGATGCTGTAGTCGATTGGAGGGTTGTAATAAGCAGCTCATTAATCCATGTATACATAGTATAGCATATGGTCACTTTGTACTTTTGCAATTTTACCTACCATGAGGTAATCACCAATATTTCACAGTAATGCATATCTTTACATAAAAATTATACAAGAGGATTACCAGGAGCCATGCTGTATAAAGTCAGTGACAGAAATATCTGCCATATAGCATACCAAACAATCAGAAAACTGTTGCCCAATGGCATATGAAACTTACTTCTCAATCACATTCCAGCAGTTTGCCAAATAACATCCACCCAGACAATGCTGAATACTGAAAGAAGGGATTCTGTGATTTGCCAACCTATTCCACTCTGGCACTTTGCCCAAATCAAAGCATATCGGTATCTTAGTGAGTAGTATTGACTGAGAGGAGAAATTGTTAGAGAGAGAGTATTGATATACCACCCATACTTGATGCATTTAGTGTAAATACTGAAACCTCTACTCTGTTATGGTGAGTGCCATCCGTATATGACTTTGCCAATGCTAGCGGTAAAAGCTTACAATATTGTTTGATATTATGACAAGATTATTAAAATCATTGACTTTTTCCCAACCATTCCAAAGGAAGTTGTAATAATTGTCTCCAGTACGATTCATTAGTGTACAAGATTGCATACAAGAAGTAAAAGCCATGGTAGATCAAGCGCATGATGGGTTTGGAAGTGGAGATATGGGGAAATTGATATCTGAAACTCAAACTTGAAGAATTAAAGCACTAGAGTATGAGAACTAAAGACCAGAGATAATTAATCAACTGGGTGTTTCATTTGTCGATTATACTCAAATCTTCTTTTCGACATACTTCATTACTGCCTTGGATCTTGATCTTGTACAAATGGCATTGACATGGAGTATTACAACCTACCACTGAAGGCAAAGTTTCCCCATCTACACAATTCAGTTAAATGTAATTCTTAATACTAGTATGTAGTTGTTGGGCTTATTGGTTGATCTAGTTGTATATGGAGAATAAATACTTGATTGCTTTGTGTCCATGCCTTTTGTTTTTAACTCTTTTAAGAAAGTATATAGACCAGAAGATATTTACATACATAGGCAGATAATTTACCAGCTACATGTGACCTGGAGCTGTATAATGTTAATTCCATATAGTTGACTGGTCAGAAGTCTTAGATTGATTATAATAATTTTGCATATACATCTATAGTTACAATCACTTATATCCATATTTGCGTCAAGTATTCTTAATTTCTATACATATACTGAGTGCACTAATGCACGCATATGAACCCTAGTGTCATTGTAGAGTTGTTAATGCTAAAGACTATATATTATATAATTACACTATTCAACTTTAAGAAGCGATATCAATTACAAAACGCTACCTGTATTAAACTACATATTAACCAAATCGAATTTGGAAATTGATGGTTAAAATGATTCCAGTGTATATTGAATTTGTTCTGTATTAAACTGGATAACAATACTTCATGATTGATGTCTGAAATTACACACATAATTTTTGATTCTATTGAAGAATTTTTCTATTGCCTCTAAGTTCATTGTTAGTTTATTGTTCTGTTGTTGATGTATTGATAAATTGGCAAAAAACCAAGATAATATCTCTCGATTCGTGAAAAGTTTAACTATCTGTTAAGATGAGTAGTACCTAGTTGAATAACTTAATTTGAGTACTGTTAGGTTGGTAGTGCTATATTTTCTGCTAAGATACAACTGCTTTACTACTTTCTCTTGCTCAGGCTATATTAATAGTCAAAGTCTCTGCATTATCTAATTCCAAGTCAATTGGTTTCAATACTAGAGTCAGAGTCTACGATCACTGGAATTTGGCATTAAGTTATTAATAGAGTTTGAAAAAGATTCTCATAAGTCAATTATAACTATTTTAAACATAGATTGGAAAAGTATAACCAGTATGACTTTGTAGATTACCCTTTGAATATTAATAGTGAATTTATTTATAAAATATTCTCTAAAAATGTAAATTGCATGTCAAGTATATTCTGACTAGAAGATTTAAGTCCATCTTTCAGTATTAGAATTTAAATAGATAGAATCAATATTGTAAATTAACTTATAGTGAAATTGATTTGCTGTCTGTATATATGTGTTGATAGCATTTTGTAGAAAGTTAACAGTGTTCTGTATATCAAAGAACTTTGCATTCAAATTTCTACTGTTATTTGAATTGTTACAAATCTTATCATATACTGGATATAGTTCAAATATTGATAAATTTATGGAACATTCAAGAGCTATTTTAGAATAGTATTTAAGTACTACTTAACCAGTACATAGAGTTCCATTTCGAATATTGAATAATTTAGACAATTTGATACTTCAGCTTCCTCCTGTCTATGTTATACTGTTTATAATAACTCAAACTGATCTACTTAAAGAGCTAACCAGATTTACATTGGTAAATATCAAAATATTTAAATTGGAGAAAACTCTGTTATTAAGACTTGCTAATATTGAATTGGGCAATGGAGATGAAGCTGTGATATTTGAACAGCAGAAGAAAAGAAAAAGTCACGCTATTTAAAAGAAATCTATACCTTGTATAAAGATATAAAATTACAAGTGACTACAGGTATTTATGAGTATTTGTAGAATTTAGATAAATTGCAGAAATTGGAAACATATAGATTGATACAGATGTAATGCATAGATAACCATGGCATGCAGAGATTTGAATTGTGTGACAGCATCCCAATGTTGAGGTCTGAACCCAGGGGTGTATAAATGACCACTTGTTAACTTGGCCACATTTCCAAGTAAGTAAATAATCCCTTGCATATTGCCTATTCGGTTTATTCAGTGCAGTACACTTCATGGCACTCACTTCTTGTTATTTTACTTGTATTCCACTCTTCACCCTACCACGCATCCCTACTCTTACTCTTCACTTAACTCTCTAGCACCTCCCAGCGCCTCCCTTTCTCTCCTACCTATCTTTTCCTACTGTGGACACTTTGATTATCCTATTATCAACTTCGCTCTGTCATATATTTTATGTATTTCATTATCATCGCCTTGTGGGCACTATCGAACCTCACCAACCTTCCTCCCCCAATCTTCAAAGAAATCTTATTTTGCACCCGTCGAGATCACTGATTCTGTCAAATATGACCGGGTCCCATCTTCTTCTCCGCCCGGCAACTGCGGACGAAATCCATCATATTCACGACTTGAATTCAGCCTCTTGGGCTGGAGATCTCGACGTCGAGACTTACCATGCCCGTGAACGCACTTTGGCGTCTACTACATTGACCGGCAATGGCGGAATACTCTCATGGGTCCTCGTAAATCCAGCAGATCCTGATAAGATTCTCTCGTCCTGTGAAACCATAAAGAAGGATGCATTAATCTCCCAACCACCTATCAAACAAGACTCCCCCTCTACAGTGAGGGCAGTAGCAGCTCATGGTGTTGGCAGTGTATTTACCCCAAGTGACCAGAGGGGGAATGGCTATGCTGGAGTTATGCTTCGACTGCTGGCTGAAACGCTGAAGCGAGGAAATCCCAACGGCTTTAATGTGCTCTACTCGGATATCGGCAAGGTAGGTTAAAAAAGCCTGCAATGAACGCTAGTAATGCTTATAGCCGAAGCAGAAGTTTTACTCAAAGTATGGTTGGATGCCTCATCGCTCTTCACAGCTTGAATTTTCTGCCCTTGGATCTAAAGATATGACCACTGGTACCAAATATCTACGGTCCACAGACGTTCCTTCGTTATGCTTAAAAGATATTTCAGCTTTGAAGGACTCACTCCAGAGGCCCTGTACCAATTTCAAGACCAGAGTTGCATTTCTTCCTGACTATCAGACCATGGAGTGGCACTGGACTCGTGAAGAGTTCGTTGGACTGGTGCTTAGGAAATTTAAGCCTGAAATTAAAGGTGTCATCACTGCCGATGGTAAACATTGGATGCTTTGGACTAGAGACTTCGGAAAGACCTCTCAACTCTACATCATTCGATATGTCAACCTATCCTATGGCCAGGATGAAGCAGACGATGAGAAACAGATTTCGAATATGTTCAAGGCAGCGAGCATGGAAGCCAGAAAATGGGGTCTTCGGAAGGTCACTTTGTGGAACCCGGACAAAGTTTCCGTGAGGGCTGCGCAGAGAGCGGCAGGCTCAACTGTGAAGGTTATTGATAGAGAAACAGACTCGATCTGCTCATTAATGATGCACCATGACTTGGGAAGTGGTGAGAATGAGATTGATTGGGAGGCCAATGAGAAGTTCGCTTGGTGTTGAGTTTTCGGTTTTTATTCTCATGAACTTTCCTATATGGTACAAATCCTTGGTATTGATGTCTGGCGTTTGTTTCCTTTGATTACGAATATGCACTAGCTATGGTGGTGGTTCGACTCTGCCTTGTGGACTGAGTAAGGCGGCGTACTTCATGTTTTTTGTATGTCAGTGTTCTCATCAATGACGGCTTCGGGAGCGGGTGAAGGTTCTTCGCGTTGTTTGGGTACTGCGTTGAGTGATATTTGAGTGATGGTGTTAATCGTGTGCTCTAATATATGGCCGGCAAGTGTGGATAAGATTATTAGTTCAGTATACGTGCGACAATGTATTTTATTATATAAGTGGGTGCATCTGGCAGCGGAAAGACCGTGTTCCGGTAGTTCCCCTCGATCTAATGGACAGTCGCAAACTTGAACATTCGTGGTAGTAACTCAAAATTGTCCTAGGGTAACCGAAAAAGCTGCAAACATCATATGCATCTACTTGCTTGCGTATACCTGCGTACGCATACATACACTGGAGGTGCACTCTTTGTTTTGTTTGTTTTATGCAATTCTCGCAATTTATAACCCGACAGAGCAAGATACAGATATGCACACAAACAAATACTTGCGTATGTGTGTACACATGTGGAATTTCTCTAGCATATATAACTTTTAAGTTATTGTTAATATGACACTATTACCAGTAAATATTTCTATTTCAATCAGGTGTTTATTTAAAACCACATTCCCACTGCTGTTTCCATAGCTTTTATGTATTTTGTACTCTGTGAGTAGTTAATTGATAGAGTACATTATAATGAAAACAATAGAGCTTTAAGGACTGTACTATAACTGTAAAAGTACTGAGATAATATATACAAATGTAGATGTCAGCAATTTTAATGTAAGGTATTAGGAGTTTCTTCTGATACATTTTTCCAAGTTATGTGAAATGCACTATACATATATGTCTTTAATACAGCCTCTGCAATAATTAACATGCATAGTAATGAATAATATGAGATTGCTTGTTTATGCAATGGGGGTTAGTTTGTAGGGATCAACTTGAAACAATTATTCAATCTATTAGTAAGATTCAAGACCTATATTTTCTCCTTTGTGATAAATTGTAATCAACCATTAAACTTGGTAATATGATGAAATTGTTCTACTTGAGATCATATCCAGTAATATTCCTATGAATTGAAACAGAGTCATCTTTTTCAAACTAGCAGAACAATTCAGAGTCAGAGTACTATCTTACAGCAATTCAAGGTGGAAAGCTAATCCCAACCAATCACTTCTATATAAGTAGATTGTACTTAGTTTTATACATTCTGAGTCAGCATCTCCCAAATGTTATTGTGTGTTGATTGAATTCTCAAGAACAGATCAAGTGAAATTATTCAGATTTATGACAATAACAGTAAATATGAGATTTAGAGAAAATCTGATTCAATATCAGTTGAAATATATATCGGAATATTATAGCTTTATATTTAATAGGCTTTGAAGATTATTAATCTATGTTTCAAAATATTGCCAATACATTATCAGATACTACATTCAAACTATCACCAAATTTTTTACAGTAGATAGCATATAGACTCATAATACAACTGAGGTACAAAGTAAATTATAATATTTCAGTTGGAAAAAGAATTTGTGAGTTTGCTAATATAATATCATGTAGCTCAATAGCTGGAATATTTATAAAAAGAGTAACTTACAACCAATATTGTTCAAAGTTACCAATTGAATCAAGAGAGTATGGAGATATTTTATATGCAGAAATCTCTCCAGTTGAAGCTATACTAATCACCATATTATTACAAAAAATTCAGATTTAAAGATTACAGAGAGAAAACCCATAAGATATTATCATACTATAATATTGAAAAAATATAAATCCTGTAACAATTGAAAGTTAGAATATAACCCCCGACAAGATTTGACAAATAATTATGAATTTTATGTATAATCGTTGTATGTGTGTTATCTGATATCTTTGTTCTAAGGTTAACACCCGAAAAGCTATTTCCAACAGCCCGATTATATCATATACAGCTGTCAGAGCTGTAAGTTAAACCACTTACCGATGCAACTAATAATGGATGAAAACCTATATTGTGGGAAGTGGTTAATATTACATGATGAAAGAATGGTTTGATAATGGATAGTAACAGTGGTAAAATTATTTAGTATACTGAGAAAGTGGATTGATATATTCCAATATCTCGCAATAAGACATGATTGTTATAACAAGAGTTTTGTTAGTGGGAATAAGAATACAGTTGAAGATCGGAACTGTACATTTAGATTTGAAGAATAGTTTGGACATACTATACGAAATCTTTATACATAGGGGTTTGATAGTATTCGTGAATATCCTTTGCTTTCTTCCTAACTTATTATTATATTTACCAATACTAGTGACAACATTGAATTCAATCTTAACCTTATTGTTTTGTTTGGTGATATACACATCAAGTAGTAGTTTATTTAACCAAATTTGCATTATTATATCTCTTATCACTGATCGAGTACATTACACTACAATGAGTCAACCAACTAATCAAGTAATAGTAAATGTGTAAATTCCTGTGATCCGAAAGTCTGAATTATTTCGAATCATTTTCCTATTTATGTTGGATTGACTAGGTATTTGTACAAATGGGGCTCAAGTCAATTGGTAAAAAGCAGCATGTGGCCAAGGCTGGGTATATATGTATCACATCGTAATCAATAACATTGTGGTATGTAGGTCTGTACCCAATGCCTTGCCACATAATACTCTATATATATACTCAATTATTTCTGTATTCAACCATAGCACTAATAGAATAGAATGACAGCCCAGCATAGGTATTCATGACTTTACACAACAGTTAATTTTACAGTTATTAGATATATTTCACTCACAACATTACACAAGTCAACCTGAATTGTCAAAACTGTATTACAAATGATACAACTGATTGAAATAAACTGTCTACTACGCAAATTTACTGTCAATCTTGCTACTATTCCTTCTAAGAATGCTGCCAGAAATCAACTTTATTTTGCTAGTACAGGTGCCAATATTGAAAACATACAATCTCTTCTTGGCCAAGTTGCTTCTATTCTCACCTCATTCCACTCCACGGTTCAAGAGGATGAAATCAGCATCAATTCGGATTGCAGTGATAGAAAATCCTCACCAGTAATGGATAATAGCCTGAGTAACGATATGGATTCCAGTCTGGGGAAACTAAAGCCTTAGTCCAAGACCAAGCCTAACATACAAATTGATATTGCTGCCAGGCAATAGATGAAGGAGGAACAGTAATTGATGCACACTATGGACATCCAACAGAACACCTCACTATGTGAGCAGAATCCGGAATGGATTGAAGTGAACAGAGAATACTGTGGGGCAAAAATTTGACCCGAAGCACTGAAAACTCAAATCTCTGTTATCACACATCCAGAATGGTACTGAATGGGAACAAAATAGCTCAATAACTTCCTCGACACGTTATTATCTAACTTGCAGTCCCTTTCACCCCAAGTTCTGAATGGAAATTCTAATGATTTCAACTAGAAGCAAGCATGCTCTGCACATGGAATAACCATTCAGAACTGGTACAGAGATGGACACGGATGACCGATCTGGTCAACAGCCATTGGAATCATGAAGAGACGGAGATTCTTATTCCAATGATATTGAGGCCTCCAAGGATGACATGCATAAGTCACCTAGCAATATGGCGTAGAAACTCAGCAATGTATTGAAATATCCGACCAATATAATCCAAGGAGTAAAATATCTGTTGAGAGTGTACGCCAATCTACTCGATACACATCGCAGACCAGAGGGCTATATCTCTTTACGCAGCAAGATGATTAGCAAAATTGTGTCGTACAGACTACAACCAGAACTCAAGTCCAACATCATACAATAAACAACAACGAATGGACAATTGGACTACAATGATGAGCTTGTCAATCACATGGCAGATTCTGCCTCCCAGCTGGATGGAATGAACCAAGTGCAGCAACTGTTATGGGTTCTCCTTTAACAGTGGTAATGGTTCTTAGGGGATTGCATACTGAATACATTGGGATTGTGATGAGACTATTAATGCATAACATGCATTCATGATATTCTTGTGTTGGCCAGTCTTGTGATGTTTTGTGGGATTTCACACGAGTTGCATGTCAATTGATTACCGTCTGCCTTTGGCCTGCTAACTAATTCAAATAGGTTGATGCAATTGTGCTGCAATGACAGGGATGTTGAAAGCAGAAACATCAGCAGCACAGATAAATACCAATTGTAACTACTACATGTGATGTAGTGGGATGATACACAGTCAAGTTGCAATTAAGCAAAATAACCTTGACTGCTGATGCCATGCAATATACAAGTAACAGGATTCTATGAGTCTGGCTTCTGAAGGAGGGAGATCAACTTATAGCACTTCATGGTCATTGAATGGTTGAAACAAACACAATGCAGTTTCTGAGGGACTAATTACATTGGCTGAAGATAAGAGACCTGAAGCAAACTGAGTTTTTGAGTTGAGCTAGTAAGCACCTCATTGGGATAATCTGGATAGGCAGAGTATCAGTTAGTGAGTGACTCGATTGCTGATGCTGTTGTCAATGGATTTAATTCACATTGAGGTATTAATCTAATCATGATGCAGCACTGATAGGGTAGGTGCTACCAGATGTTCCAACTACTGAAGAAATGTAAGGAGAGATGACACAGATGGAGTTATCAGCTGTCATTGAGTGCGATTGATATTTTCCAGAGGTTGGTCTGAATTGGGTGGGCAATACTTTAAAACCACTCAAACTCGAGCATCATATCCAAAAGGGATTGATGGGTATGACAATGAGTAAATGTCATAAACAGGATTTCCCGCAGCTAAAAGAAATGCTACAAACTTAAGTGGCATATGATGAATATCAGAATGAGTGATATTCTCTGAATTTAACTAATAAGGGTACACATCGCTCTGGCAATGAGAAGAACCAAACTCTAACTGCAATCCACAGTTAGACATTACTAGTGTAGAACACCTTAAGATATTGTTATGAAATCTACTCATATTTACTTCTGTTACATTTACTCCTGTAATAATTCATTACACATAGTTTGAAGAAAAATACCATATACATCGATGTCTATATCAAGAGTTCTGAAGACAGCACATCATAACCAGGTGCAAGTAATCAGGGTGATTCATATTCACTATGAAGACTGTGAACAATTATTCAACTCATATCAAGTTCCGCATTATGCAGGTTTAGCCAGTTTCAAGTATGATTGATACAGTTACCTTGAACCCAAACATTGCTGAAAGTAGTCCTACAACGTGGAGGTATTGGAACCTGATTGTTCTCTCGATGCTTGCATTTAGTAGTTTGCTGATATCTCAGTTAACAGGAGGTTGGGTCTTGGGAAGGATGAAGAAAAATGAGAAGATAAGTTGTGATTAGACAGTTGATTTTAAAATCAATACATGTTGTATTAGTTATTGGGATCTTAGTACCCCCATAACAGCAACAGTTATGTTAATGGCAAAAGGCAGTCTGGGAAAAAATCTCTACAAGGTGGCAGAAAATGTAACTTCTGACCATACATAAGCAAGCCGACTGAAACACAGATGCTTGACATTTCAGAGTCAGGTAGTGATGGTAAATGCACAATAACATGTTGAGTCTTGCTGGAGTTAGATGATAGTTGGAAGTCTCAAGGTGCATATATAGCCTGTCGATATGAGTACTGTATAACTATCAGACTCCCACGATATACACCAGCTAATATTCCTGGTGCCTTTGCTCCACCCTGACATTGTGAATAAATCCCATTGCAGTTCATCTTCAACACCCAACAAGGAAAATACACATTTCCCATTCTCAGTAACTGGCTTTGTGAGAGCGAATGGATCACTCAGTACTGAGATTGCTGTCGTTGGGTGATTGGGTATGGATTACAATATTAGAAGAAGTAACATTGCATTCGATTTCACTAGGGCTAAGGGTAGCCTTAGAGAGCCCGATAGCTCACAGGTCAAGTCGAGATTTATGTGGACGAACAAGATTGGATCTGTTGCATGTAGTTTATAAAGTTCATATTGAACATCAACACTAAGCATTGCAGTCAGAAAGACCACTCTGCAATCGCAGTGCTACATGCATTGTTGTGCCTCCACAACCTCTCAATAGACTCAGACAATGCCTGAAAGTTCTTCAATTACATCTCACAGCTTTGATGGTCAGGTGTTCATGCATGCCAGCGAGAGCCACATGACGGTAACCACTGACTATTGCATGGATTCATTAGCCATCGTTAACAAAACTGAGCTACTAGTATTCTGTTGTTCTCACACCGCCTAGTACTTGGACAGCTATCATTCAAGACCTGGGAGTTGCAGACTGAGTGAACAGACAGTCAATAAGATGCTATAAGTATCCAAAATGGCAAAGAGGAGTCATGTAAACCAGATATAATAGTACAGTTATATGAAGGTCTGAATGACAAAAGTACTTATTAAAAGCTGCCAGATATTGGTGGCAGTCCGCCAGTACTCAAGTTGGATTCACTGATTTCTATTGTTCCAGATGGAATACTGAGAGGGCCCAGTGTGAACTATTCTACACCACATGTTGACATAGTTTGAGTAATACCATTAGGCATTTATGTTGCTTGCAACGAGACCATTGTGCCATTTGCCCAGAGAATGAGTATATGCTGCTGACAGCTGGGAGTGACTATTGAGATCACCACTTTGGAAGATTCTGGTGAGATTGAAATTTTCAACCCAGGTGCTAGATAAGAGAACAGGAAGCTGTGGTGGTAGTTGTGGCAGAAAAGCATGCTTCGATCCTTGAATGACTGCTACTTACATGCAGAATCATTATTGGAGATTGCTTGAGTAGTATGATATGGCTTGTTTTGGGGCAAACAACTTAATCTGTATTCCCAGGTTACTTTCAGCATTATCAGCCCAAATCCCAACTCAATGATACAGGGTAGTGCCCAGATGCAACAACAGGTACTGCATCCACTGATGATGGAAGTCATTGCCCTGTGAGATACATGGACTATAAGCAAATTACTAGCAATGGTGTGGTAGAGACTCTAGCACCATACTAGCAAAACAACCATGTAATCGATTTGGAATCAGGCTTCAATCGATCATATTCTTTCATCTTTAACCATTCAGAAGCTGAGTTGAAATCTCTCTCAGCCTACCTGCAAGCATTTCTAGCCAATGTATTGATTCAGCAATCAGCATGGCCTGCAGCAGCAGCAACCTTATTTGCACACAAGAGCAACAGCGGAATGCTGCAGGGTATAACCTACTGAGCTCTCCATGAAGCCATAATCAAGAACTGTTGTTTGTTTGTTTGTTTGTAATCATATTGCATTCGGCCGCTAGCGGCCATGGCATATCCCGTACATATTTCCTCCCCGCTTCTTTCATAACATAAAGAAACAAAAGCAAAGTCGCGAGTCCTCTTCCCCTTAACAAAAAGAAAACCACCACACACAAAAACAACATCAACTTTTACACCCCCCCATCACTCGACTCCTCGTGATCCGAGTTTTCCGCCTCCTCCACCACTCCGCTAATTCGACCGACGTCTGTACAAGATAAAAAATCCATCAGAGCCTGCAAACATTTTTCTTCTGCAAAAACGAGAGACATTGGCAATGAAATCTTCGGCTTTTTAAACACCTTTTCAACACCCTCATACCCATCATCCCCCTCTTGCCCGTCCACCCAAAGCCTTTTATGTTCTCGTTTCCATCTTTTACACCACTTAAAAAGGTGGTCTCTTGTCTGATATTCATGTCCACACCACCAACATTTCATATCTCTTCTTTTTCCGATCCGCAATAGGTATTTCGCTATCAGTGCATGTCCTGACTTAAGCTGATAAAACCTCGCCGCAATCGTCTTTTTGGCTCCCATCACCGCACTGTTACCCCCCCTCTTCACCAAATCATACCGATAACTGTGCTTTGACTTCTTCCCCATCTTTTTTATTTCTTCTTTACTTTCTTCCCATTTTACCTCAGTCAACCTTCGACTAATATGGGAGAACGAAACATAATCTAAAAACGGTAGCGGATTTTGCGTCTCGGTATAACTACCGCAATGCTTGTATGCCGCTTTTGTTGCCTGTTGATCCGGTTCTTCATCGCCTTCTATCCCTTTATGAGCAGGTAACCACCGGTACTCCACTTGGATATTTTTTCTGGCTAATGCGTCGACCCAATTCATCGTCCATAACGCTAGTACCTGTCCTGGTCCTGGCTCGTCCGATTGTATTCGTCTTAAAGTTGCCTGGGAGTCCCTAAAAACCGTAACCCTGGTAACCTTCTTTCTTTCTGCCATCTCATCCGCAACCTTCATTGCTTCCGACATCGCATACATTTCCGCATCAAACGCTTCCTTTTGTCGGCCTAAGTGTGTCCTCCTCTTTTTCCACCTTCCATCTTCTTTCCATACCACTGCACACCCGACCCACTCATCTTCCTTTCTCGCTCCATCAGTCCAAAAAACGAGCCCCTTCCTTTCTAACCTCGCCTCTCTCAAAGCTTGCTCCTCATCCTGAATTATCACTTCACCTTTTAGGTGTCTTTTTTCCGTCGGTAATGTCGTCCTTTCATAACTCCTCCTCTCGAAAGGTTTATCCTCCGGGATCAACTCATCAATCCCCTCCACCCTTTGCAAAACATTCCTTCGTACTTCTAACATTCTCCCTGCGCCTTGCACATCGGGCATCATCATTTGTCTCAACTTATACCGGCGTACCCGATTATTTGGAAGAGCCTTTGCCGGTCGTAACCCAGCATCATTCATCAATGCTCCTTGAGGTGTCGTCCTAAAGCATCCGGTTACCCTTCTGCCCTGTTCGTTCAACAACTTCTGCACCTCTTCAGCTCGATCTTCTTGTCCATGCCACCACAATCGAGACCCATACAACGCCACCGCCTGAACCGCCGCGACTTGAATCCTTTTGCATGCTTCCGAGCTTAATCCTTTCTTCGTCATCAAGGATCTCACTCAATCTTGCGCTTTCCTTGCTTTCGCTAAGGTCTTTTTTGTATGATCATTCAAGGTAAGCATATCATCCAGCCATACCCCCAACCATCTTGTCGCTTCTTTATTGTACGGAACCTCATAACTTCCTACCCTTACTCGGGCATTCATCTTCGGTTCCTTATTCTTTCTTCGTCGTGTGAACAACATCGCTTCTGTTTTTTCGATGTCGAACTGACAGGC
>Ga0307512_10000066_pt1 | contig 120422 bp, 92 predicted proteins | sample 14_EM_MG_FD_200267 | JGI IMG/M metagenome (GOLD analysis project Ga0307512, IMG submission 200267) | Populus trichocarpa ectomycorrhiza microbial communities from riparian zone in the Pacific Northwest, United States - 14_EM | ecosystem: Host-associated > Plants > Roots > Unclassified | place... | reverse complement strand
CATGCTTTGAGAGAGGCGAAGTTAGAGAGAGAGGGGCTTGTTTCTTGTACTGATGGAGCGAGAAAAGAAGATGAGTGGGTCGGGTGTGCAGTGGTATGGAAAGAGGATGGGAGGTGGAAAAAGAGGAGGACACACTTAGGCCGACAGAAGGACCTGTTTGACGTGGAAATGTATGCGATGTCGGAAGCAATGAAGGTTGCGGATGAGATGGCAGAAAGAAAGGAGGTTACCAGGGTTACGGTGTTTATGGACTCCCACGCAACTTTAAGAGGAATACAATCGGACGAGCCAGGACCAGGACAGGTGCTAGCGCTACGGACGATGAATCGGGTCGATGCATTAGCCAGGATAAATATCCAAGTGGAGTACCGGTGGGTACCTGCTCATAAGGTGATAGAAGGCAATGAAGAAGCGGACCAACAAGCAACAAAAGTGGCGTATAAGCATTGCGGCAGTTATACCGAAACGCAAAACCCATTACCATTTTTAGATTATGTTTCTTTCTCTCATATTAGCCGAAGGTTAACTGAGGTGAAATGGGAAGAAAGTAAGAAAGAAATAAAAGAGTTGGGGAAGAAATCAAAGCACAGTTACCGGTACGATTTGGTGAAGAGGGGGGGGTAACACTGCGGTGATGGGAGCCAAAAAGACAATTGCGGCAAGGTTTTATCAGCTTAAGTCAGGACATGCACTGATAGCGAAATACCTATTGCGGATTGGAAAAAGAAGTGATATGAAATGCTGGTGGTGTGGGCATAAATATCAGACAAGAGACCACATTTTTAAGTGGTGTAAGAGATGGAAACGAGAACAAAAGAGGCTTTGGGTTGACAGGCAAGAGGGGGAGGATGGGTATGAGGGTGTTGAAAAGGTTTTAAAGAAGCCGAAGATTTCATTGCCAATGTCTCTCGTTTTTGCAGAAGAAAAATGTTCATGGGCTCTGATGGATTTTTTATTACGTACAGATGTCGGTAGAATTAGCGGAGTGGTGGAGGAGGCGGAGAACTCAGATCACGAGGAGTCGAGTGATGGGGGGGTGTAAAAGTTGATGTTGTTTTTGGCGGTTTCTTTTGATAAGGGAGAAGAGGACTCGCAACTTTGCTTTTGTTTTCTTTACGTTACGAAAGAAGCGGGGAGGAAATATGTAGGGGAATATGCCATGGCTGCCAGCGGCCGAATGCAATATGATTACAAACAAACAAACAGGTATTGTGAGATCTTGTAACATTGTGCACTGGGAAGATAACATTTGGAATATGATATTGACTGATATTATGCTATCTGCCACTCTATTCCATCAGCCACCTACTATATGTCAAATGCCAAATGCCATATACCACTAGCTATACACACAACATCCACTGCCACATTCAATATCGTATACATCACATGACACACACTATCCACTAAATTATAACCGCTACAAGCTATCTGCCTTATGTCTCTTGGTGCCCAATAGATGGAACTTGCCAACTGTCCCCTTACAGAATAAGGAAGCATAGAGTGGAGTGCAGAGTCCAGTGAGATTGGTACTATTTTGCCTCATGTAAGTACATTAGATTGCACCAGTTGGACCCAGAGTATACCATCAACTGAAATTCAGTGTTTACTTGAGCATGTGCTTGAGTGATTATGGGAGAGTAAAATTAGCAGTTTACTGGAGATTGGCTGATAGGTATATTTGGAAGCATACTTGCTGGTGTACGTGGAAGTATCATAACTACTCGAAAGTATACAGTCAAGAAGGCGGTCAGTTTGTACATCCATGCAATTCAGAATATACTTCAAGGCCAGCTTGAATGTGTAATTATCGGTAACCTAGAGATGTACTTTGCAATAAATTTGCAAATGTTCCTAAGCATATCATGACAGCTATCATTGTACCATAGAGTAATGCTTTCTGTCATGGTATAATTGAGTACCATTGGGAGTGCAGTTCAGAGGATTCTCGAGATGGTGAATTGAAGGATTCCCAGAGATGTACTTATTCATGCATAACAGCGAAAGTCCGAAGAGATTTATTAGAATCTCAGAAGAAGTATACGAAGGATAAGTATTGCAAGTAAAGTGATTTCAAGAATTGTTCGAAAGACAAGCATATACTGAGAAGAGGCTTTGAGAGGAGATATCGTAGTATTCCGATCAATGTCTGAGCAAGTCTAAAGAACTGTTCTCCAACCGGAGAAACAGTATCTATATATACAATAATAAACGCGTGATTGTCCATGACCTTGGTCGTGGATCAATAACCAAAACAGGAAGAGAACAACTCTGCAGCTGTACATAAATACATAAAAACAGTAAAGAATATAACAGAACCATCTAGGCGCGTTCTTTTAAGATAAGCGCTGATAAATCCCTCTTCCAACTGAACACAAAAAAGGTTCTAGACAAGTTCTAACCGGAACTTTCTAGACAACCTAAATATAAAAAAATAACAAAAGTATTAAAAGTTATTAACACACCACATTATCCTTATCCATAACGTACCATCTTATCGTAAGGAGAATACTTAAGAACGTACAAATATCAGTAAGAGAAATGTAGATACTTCCGTATTTTCAATACCCTTTCTCACTTTGATCCAAATATTTTTGAGCATAAGTGATCATTAACATATCTCGTCATTCCCTTTGTACATATATCAGCCAAATTTTCTTCCGAAGGTACATACATAACAGACACGTTCCTTTAACCGATTTGCTCTCGAGTAAAGTGATATGCGATGTCAATATGTTTTGATCGGTCGTTAAGCTTTGGATTATATGCCACATCTATAGCAGCATTGCTATCGCAGAAGAGAGCCGTAGGAATATCTTTTTTCAATAGCTCCTGAGTTCCACGCTTCAACCAGAGATGATGTTTTGTCATCATAGCAAGTGCCATATACTCAGCCTCACAAGTGGAGGTAGCAACGGACCGCTGTTTTCGACATCTCCTGGAGATAGTAGCGTTCCCAAGTTGCAATATATATCCTGAAAAGCTTCGTCTCGTATCTAAGCAATTGCCGTAACATGCATCCATATAAGCAGTCATTTTGAGTTGATTATTCCATTGATAAAAAACGTGTCTATCCTTCATACCTTGGAGATATCGAAGTACTCGTTTGGCGGCTGTCAGGTGCTTTGTGGAGGGAGATGAGTTGAATTGAGAGAGGTGGGTGATTGTATACACTAGGTCAGGTCTTGTTCCAGTAACTAAATACATCAAAGATCCGATTATTTGTTGGTATGCCGTTGCATCGGTACGCTATTGTTCGTCATTGATGGCCTTCAACTGGTGGTTTGAGTCGATAGGTGTCGAAACGGGCTTGCAATCTTGCATCGAAAAACGGTTCAGAATCTTATCAATAAATGTTGTCAAGGAAAGAGTGATCCCATTGTCGGTAAAGGTTATTGGGATTCCTAGATGCCAATTGAGTTCACCCATGTCGTTGACTTTGAACTCAGTCTTCAACACGTTAATGGTTTGCTCTTTCAGCTCTCCAGTAGCTCCAAACAACGTAATGTCGTCCACATACATAGCTAAAAAGAGATCTCCTGATTCGTGAACAAGAACACAGGGATCCCAAGCAGTGATAGCAAATCCGATAGGTCCTAGGTATTCTACTAACCAGTAGTACCATTCCCTTGGAGATTGCTTCAATCCATCAATACACCTCTTTAATTTTGCCACGATCCCATCTAGCCGGCTGCCTTCCGGTATATCCATATAAACTTCTTCCTTTAATATCCCATACAGAAATGCAGTCTTGACGTCCAATTGTCGAGGTCACCATCCTTTGCATGCTGATAATGCCAGTAAAAGTCTAAGAGAATCGTAACGAACCACGGGGGCGAATATTTCATCGTAATCCTGGCCTAAGATTTGTGAGAATCCTTTCGCAACTAACCGTGCCTTATATCGTTCGACTTCTCCTTGAGCATTTCCTTTGGCTTTATATACCCATCTGCTAGCCACAATCTTTCTTCCCGCTGGTTTCAGGATAACATCCCAAACATCATTTTCCTTAAGTGACTTAAGTTCCTCGTCCATTGCCTTCTTCCAATCTGACCATTGTCGTGACACTTTGGCCTGTCTGTAAGACTTTGGTTCTTCAACTGTTAGTACACTTATTTTTGCCCATTGACTTCCTTCGATTCCTTCCAGAGGTTGAGGTTCCAGAGTAGGAGGTCGAGGAGGTGCATCCCACATACTGGCTTCAGGGGCATAACCTTCAAAACCGTAGCGTTCAGGCGGATTCACAACTCTTCTGGCACGAGTGACGACCTGTCCAAATGGAATTGGTGATGGCGTCATAGGTCTTGGAGGAGCAGGAGACGGATGTCCCAACGGAAGTTGAGATCGTTGGTCGGATTGTTGATGTTCGTTATTTAGAAAGCGGTCTGCGGGAACAACAGTTCGAATAGATTCGTCGAATTCTTCGATTCTTTCGAGTTCTTCGATTACCACTCTTTCGTTAAGTTGTTCGGGTTGTTGGGGTAGGCCTTCTCGATAGGCCAAATTATTGCCATCGTAAACCCAATAGGGAGCGCCTAGATATCCGTCTCTTTTTCCCTCTAAGATATCTATTCTCATTAATCGAGCAATAATCTCATGACCATTGTCAACTAAATCATTAGCTTCTTGAGCGGACTCATCCATCCATTGACGCCACATATTATCCGAAGTTTTACCCTTATTATTATAGGTATATTCAACAGATGTTGATGGGGTGTTGCTTTGGAGGGGAGTGAGAATTTGATCAATTCGAAGTGTTGTCGTTGGCGTAGCCCCTTCTATCTCAAAAGGGGGGAAGAAGGTATCCGCTGATACTATAGTCTTTTTGGTATCAGGTAAGAATACTCTATAATGATGGGGGACATTGGTGTAGCCGGGGAAAATAGCCCTTTGTGCCCTCGGAGATAATTTCTTTCCATCCGTTCGTTTCTGATACGGAACATGGATATAACATTCACTACCGAAAGGTTGAATGTGCTGGATCGATGGCTTAGTGCCATAAAGAGCCTCATAAGGAGTTAGATCATTTAGCGCCGAATGAGATTGTCGATTTTTTATATATACTGCGGTCAACACAGCCTCAGCCCATAACTTCTTATCATAGGTCACTGCACTTTCGAGCATGGCTCTAAGTGATTCTCCTATCGTAAGATTAAGACGTTCTGCAACTCCATTTGACTCGGGGGAATACGGAGGGGAAAACTCATGTATAATTCCTTTCGATGTAAAGAACCCTTTCAAGTCCTTGGTAACATACTCCCCTTCATTATCCGTTCGAAATGCGGCAGGAGTCTTGTGGTGTTGAAGTTCGATTTCTGCAACAAAGTCTTTGACTATTTTAGTGGTCTCGGATTTTTGCTTCATAAATCGAACCCACCCAACCCTAGTAGCATCATCAACTAGAGTAATGAAATAAAGGGAATTACCATATGACGAAACCGGAAAGGGTCCACTCAAATCGGAATGAACAAGGTCAAGTTGTTTTCTAACCTTCCGCGACGTTGATGTACGAGGAGATCGAGTCATTCTGCTATTGATGCAGGAGGAGGAGACATAATTCATTGGTCTGTCTGGTATATCGGCATCGGAATATAACTGTAGCAATTTATCCATTGTTGATGGTGCTAGATGTGCGAGTGCCTGATGCGAGAAGTCATAAGTAATATGGGCCGAATGTGATGTCTCAGGAATTTTAAACAAATTTCCGTCAAAAACAGCTTCAAAAACAACTTTTGTTCCCTTATTAACTGAAATATAATCCCCCTCTCCAAACTCTGTATATCCTTTTTCCCTTAGTTTTCTCCATGAAATCAAAGGATGTGCCAAATCAGGAACATGCAAAACACCTCGAACACAAAAAGAAGAAACCGATCCATCTCTCAAAACACAGTCCATCATCACGTCTCCCTTGCCCACGATCTCCATGCTCTTTTGTGAACTGGATTTTACAAATCCGCCACAAACCGAGTAGTTGAGGAGTCGCCCTGCATAAGGGGTCATGTGTGAGGTACAGGCCATGTCAAAGTAGAAGGATTTGTTTCTTACCTTCTGCTCGGTAGTCACATTTGCTTCTTCGGCCTTATCCTTCTCTTCTTTTTCTTTCTTCTCCTTATTCGCCTTTTGTAGACGAAAACATTCATTCCAGGTATGTCCTTCAGACTTTCCTGGATTATGTTTCTTGCACCAAGTGCAAGTTTTCGGGGAGGAGGAGGAGGAGGAACTGTTGGAATTTCCCGATTTCGATGGTTTCTTCCCTTTTTTCTTATTACCCGAAGGTTTAGACACAAAGAGAGCCGAATTGTAGTCGATCTCGGAGGTGTCGATATCCATAGGTCGTTGCGTAATGTCAGCATACGACAAACTATCTCTTGTTGTAAGATTATCGATCACGTTTTTATAGTGTTTAACCAAAAAACCCAACAAAAAATCTCTCTTGGCCTTATCTTCGTTGAGAAACGTAGCGAAGGTCTTTCAGTACGAATCAGAGGAGGCTTTCGAAAGTTTCGTAAGGTGGAGCCACTGGGACTCAAATTTGGATATAAATCCTGGTAAGTCTGTACCAGAATATTGAGTAGGAAGGGAGACCAGATTCATTATCTGAGAAAAAAGTGCAAAAGCCGAGTCTCTATAGTATTCAGTGCGAAGCCAGGTCCACATCAGGTTAGGATCCTCCAACTCGACAATTTTCTCCAAAACGTCTTGGGAGACCACCTGTATGAATATGGTCGACGCGGTATGTTTAAGATGCTCAACGGCATCTATTTCTGTCTGATCAGCATCATCTGCTGGAGACACACCATCCACCACTACCTCATATGCCTTAATTCCGTTCAACTCAATAGTCATTGAGGCGCTCCATATGTGCTAGCTGTCCTGTCCAGTAAGTTCACCGATGCTATCGAGTTTAACGTTTACTGGTCTTTTCTTGTCGACATGAGCAGAAAAACAGAACATGAGATTCTTTCCGGAGGAGGAAGTCATTACTGGTGTCTTTGGGCGAGGCGAAGGAGGTAGTGATCCGAGTGGTGTTGTTGAGGGCTCGGGTACTTCTTGATAATCAACGGGACCTGAGTGAACGTTGAACAACTTCTGAGTCAGGGGAGGATATTCAGGATTTGAATCAGTGTCGCTCATCCGGGCTCATAACCTATTCGTGTATAACAGCGAAAGTCCGACCAGATTTATTAGAATCTCAGAAGGAGTATACGAAGGATAAGTATTGCAAGTAAAGCGATTTCAAGAATTGTTCGAAAGGCAAGCATATACTGAGAAGAGGATTCGAGAGGAGATATTGTAGTATTCCGATCGATGTCTGAGCAAGTCTAATGAACTTTTCTCTAACCGGAGAAACAGTATATATATATAAAATAATAAACGGGTGATTGTCCGTGACCTCGGTTGCGGATCAATAACCAAAACAGGAAGAGAAAAACTCTGCAGCTGTACATAAATACATAAGAACAGTAAAGAATATAACAGAACTATCTAGGCGCGTTCTTTTAAGATAAGCGCTGATAAATCCCTCTTCCAACTGAACACAAAAAAGGTTCTAGACAAGTTCTAACCGGAACTTTCTAGACAACCTAAATATTAAAAGATAACAAAAGTATTAAAAGTTATTAACACACCACATTATCCTTATCCATAACGTACCATCTTATCGTAAGGAGAATACTTAAGAAAGTACAAATATCAGTAAGAGAAATGTAGATACTTCCGTATTTTCAATAGTACTTGAATACATGCCTGGTGAAGTACATGAGTGTTGATTGAAAGCTTATATCAGAGTTGCAGTCAAGCAGGGTAGAACTGTGCAATTGAGGGGAATGAGAAATATACTTCGGACTTTGCTTTGGAGTAGACAATATAGAGCATTGGATTGCATGATGTTGAGTTTGGTTGATGTGAAATGATGTATAGAATCAAGTATACAGAATTGCATACAAATCATAGTACCATAGTCAATTTGCACGTGTATAGCCATCTTAGTTATACACTCAATCTGCAGGTCCATAGTACATTATGTAATCCAGCAAATTCACAGATCCATGGAGATGGCATAGTGTTATGCATCCAAAGTGCCATTTTTTAGTCACCCTTTCATTAGCCTCTCTATCAGCTGGAAATGCCATATGATGAAGATTCACAGTATCCATGATCAAGGTTCATAGTATCTTGTTATGATTTCTATCTTTATTAAAATTAAACTTAGTTCTAATAGCAAATCTTTTGCAAACCTTATTTCACATCTCAGGCTGTTTTAAATATCCACCTATTCAGACCTTCCAGCATTCCATGAACAATGTAATATACTAGTATCTATCATCTATTTATACTTTCCTTAGCATAATTAATACAAATAGTTATATCAAAGAGCATTTAAAAATGCTGGATGCAGGCTTGTCAAGGACGCATCAATATCTGGTAATTTGTAATAGTACTTTCAGATAGTACAGACAATGTGGGTATAAATGCTGGTATATTCCAAAGTTCATAACTTTGAGTTCAAAATATTTTAAAAATTAGCTGTTGGCTTGGTAATATTTCAGAGTTACTTGGATAACTACTCTTCTATCTAAGACAAATCCAGTGCACCTTCAATCTTGCACTATACTCTCTGGAAATCATGATGTAATATATCAGATAATATAATTTGATGAATTGTTGAATGTCTGTGCTTGCCTTTCAGATATTGTGATTATTATTTGGTTCAGTATTTATGAAAGTCAACAGGATTAGTTACTTGCTATAGTTTATTAGCATTTTCTAATGTCAAATTCCATATTATAATATGCACCAGTCCAACTGTTACCCTGATAGGTATAGAGTGTATTCTGTGAAGCAGTCAAAACAATCATGATTAATCTGTCCATTCCATTAGCTTAACCATTCTCATATCTGTACTTCGTTGGAATCTCCACTATATATTTTTAAGTATGGAGATATAATACCCAGTGTTGAGTCTTCTCAAATTGCTTGCAAACAGTACATACAGTATTTCTAGATTGCAGGGAAATCTGAAGTGGGTGGATTTGATTTAGTTGAATTCGGCTGAAGGAAATAGCAAGAAAAGATGAATCCCACCCTAAAAAGGTGTTATCAATGTAATTCTCTTAGTATTGTATCATTGAAGTTCAATTGTATATGCTTCAGACACAATTTGTCAGTTTGCAATTGTATATTCTACATTCAAGTCAAGTTTGAAAAGCATCAAGGAATTCCATTGGAGTGATATACTCATACTCCAGTACTACTGAAGTTGTAAGTAATGTTCAGTATTTCATATGGAACCGTTACAACAAAAAAATATGTGTGCAGTATAATCAATTCTGTTGTTTCACTCAGAACTTACATTAACACTACTACCATTTTGCTGACCACTATTCTTATCTACAACTCTCTCAGTCTTCACAGAACCCTCCAGATTCTGTTAATAATATATCACACTTTGTCATGCCTAGTCTTTACATGATCAGTAGAGATTGCCCCAGCCAGTCTGATTGTATGCTTTACTCCATCCATTTCTGTACCCATCTTTGGTTAAACCAAAATATCTTTCAATTGTAACACTATTTTGACTTAATGGAAATTGACAAACAATAGTTACTTGGGATCTACCAATATAGAAAGTTATTTAACAATTTGCAGACTGTATAAAATCAGAAAGGCATTTCTTCCAGTGCTTTTCCCTGTATGTTATAATGTGAATGACTGCGTGATCGTACTGCATTATCATACTGCAATTATTTGCAATTAATGCAGTATACATCGCATAGTACCAGATGTGTATGTTTTTGACCGATTGTTATTTGCAGTATGGATGTTCATCCCTGGCATCCACCTGTAGCTATTGAATAACAAGTATAATAGTCCAATTTGAAAACACTGGGAGGTTACTATTTATCCTTTTACCTAGAACCTCTCATCTATCAGTTACCAGCTGATTCTTTTCTTGTCTTCCCTTCCTCCTCAACTACGAAAGTTGGTATATTTGTTTCAGTTTCTTTCTATATACTGTTACCATTTCCATTCTGAAATATTAAACTTTACCAATGGTACCCAGTCTTTGCATATTACCAAATTGTCTACCACTGCCATCTTACATTGCCAGGGTCAATTACTTGGCAAATTTGAACAGTTCTGTCTCAGGGTAACTTGATTATTAATTTTGTTCTAAATCTCACCTACCAAACTGTTCTTTTGACTATTGATGGCACTAAAACTGATATAATCAATTCATTTGGGCAATTACTTCAAGGAGGATTATTTTTGCATAAGGTAATTGCATCATTGTCTTTGGTACACCCAGAGTTTGACAAATTATTACACTTATTATATAAATTATAGTCGATTTAACAAAGTCCAAGTAATGAGGGCAAGTCTGGAATATTTCCAATGACAGTTTATTATAGTTTTGCAGCCAACTACAATCATTGTATTGTCACTGCTGTCCATGAATAGGACCCAAATTGGGCAGTGTTGATATTCATTATTCAAATAACAGAATTCTTGGCCAGAAGTATTGAGCAAACTGGATGCAATCCTGGAGACAATAGATTATAACCAGAAAATGATATTGAGGGAGGAATTTAAGGTGCCTGATAACTACCTTGAGAGAATTCATATTATTCCCACAGTTGAACATAACTGGGAAATGCTGTGTTGGCAATTGTACTGAGTTGCACTAACAGCATTATATTGGATAATGATGGGTGGTGGATCAGCACAGTACTCATGATACAATGTTTTAAAGGAGGTCAACCAAATTCAAATGTCAGGTACAACAGATTGAGGGGTTGTACAAGAACATTATGTAGATTAGAAGAATTTTGAGCATTATATTTTGAATATTATCATCATTGTATCTAGGTACTGTGGTAATGGAAAGTTGCCAAGTATTGGAACCATGTTGATTGATGTTATCAGAAATTGATGTTTTGATTTAGGCTGTAAAGATACTTATAAATACAAATTATAGACATTTGGGGAATAGTTAAAATTGGGGAATAGTTAAAAATGGGGAATTGGTAAGGCAGAATAGATGTAGAAGTAACTCATATATTCTTTGATGCTGGTATGAACAATAGTATTTCACTATACTGGTGATTTATAAATACCAACTAAGAAAAAGAAATCTGAATGTCAAACCAGCTTGCTTTACATCACGATTGGAACAGCAAACTCCAATACTACATACTGGATTGCTATTATACGATTCCAAGCTTGGTAAACATTATACAAGGGCTATAATATGAGATGTCCATGAGACAAACAAAAACTATATCAACTTGCATGGTAAGAATAAGTAGGGATATTCTGCATTAAACGTATTTATATAACCTGGCAACTATATTCAATAGGAAGACTGTAAGTGGAGCAGCAATAGTGTTCGCTACTATTGAGCTTGTTGAGTAAATATGATTATCTCTTTACTATCATACCCTAAAGAAGGATAGTTATTAAAGTATATATTATACATGTAACTGAATTGTTCAATAACCTTTACACACTTCTACACCTAACTCTGAATCATTCCAATGCATTTTATTAAGATTATCTCTCTTTATTATCACCCACTTATTACTTCCCCATTAACAAAATAGTCAATGCCACATTCTAATGCAGAGTATAGTAAGGCTAATATTGAATATTGTCACAGTATCAAAAGATCAGAATGTAAACATAGAGGCTAGAATTCGCAAACAAAACCTTTTGTTCTGTGCTCATTATTGTCAGTGGATCATTTGGCCCAACAATAGTATAATTTGGACAATGAATGAAACCAATCAAGCAGTGGTTTAAACTATCCATCACTTAGAATTATTGAATTGTATGGCAACTGTAATAGTAAGAGACTACAATATATTAGTGCACTTTGAACTGAGTATCACACAGATTTGAATTAAACAACAAACTACTACCTGATCACACATCATCAAAATTCGTCAGAAAATGGTCATATGAATCCACAAAACAAATACATATTTCCTTTACTATCTTTAAGCTGAAATTATGAATTAATTACTAACTGGAGATTTGGAATCAACTGCATTATGAAACTTTGTTGCAAAAAAGGCTGGAAGTGAACTGGATTTTACTGCCTACGGGCTAGGGTTGCAATGAACAAACAGAGTTCAATATCAGAAGAGGCTTCTGCAAGGCCATCCATATGCTACTTGACTGATAGTGTTCAACAACATATTGTATGTGGTTTATCTACGAGTAAAGATCCTGATTAGGAAGAATATATTGGTGTCAAGAAGTACAATCAAACATGTATCGTTAATCTTGTGCAAAGAATGGTTCACAGAGCCCTACGTACAGTATAATATTGTAAGGAGACAGTACATCCCAGAGTATTACCACAATGTAAGAAGTATTGATATACACTGAAGAATTGTAACTATAGTACCATTATTTCGCACAAATGACTATCAACTGGTTCAATCTGCTAGTCAGCGTGTAAAAAGATAGATAGATCAACATCTGAAATATAGGTTCAACAATAGTCACATTGGTTCTGTCACAATACTGGATGTCAACCACATGTTCATTGCTATATACAGTTTCAGACATCGCAATTATTGATTGAGAGAAGGTAATCCTCATCTGATTAGACAATGATGCTGCAGGGGTATTTCAAATGAATCAAGTTCCATTTAGCTAATTTTCAATTTCAGTGACAGCTTCCCAATAAATAGATAAACCAAATTGATACAGAGGGTCATCAGATGTACAGAGAATTCAGTATACTTAATTCGAAGCATCATATACTCACTAAACATCCCAGCTGGGATGATAATCATACTACCAATTTATGAATGTGATCATACTCCCTTGACTAATTCTCTATGGATTACAATTGCTGGCCGTATTGTTGATAGCTTGAATATGTTGAACCTCTTATATGTATGTACCTAGATATTGTATGTAGTTTTTCATTTAGCCATTTCCATCTCATTGATTAATACCAAAATACATGCAATGTAAAATATAATGTTTTGGAACTGAAATACCCATATAAGGAAATCTTAAAATTACAAGTCCAGATTTCAAATGGAATTGGACTGTTTGGTTTCTGTAAAAATGGTACTCTTGTTTGGTAGTCTGCAAACAAGATTACCTAGAATCAATTATGATTACTCAAGTATTATTTGGCCCATGCTAGACAAATCAAACTGCTAATGGGATAATTATAAGGCATTGAGCATTTCAACTACATGATATGTTACATGATCAGAATATTAATATTCTGCTGCGAGAGCAAACTGGTATTAATCCTCTTCTATCTATAGATGTGTACTTAGTTTAAAATCGGCTACTGGAGTTAATACTATCTGATGCCAATTGGCTATAATTGCCTAATAAACTGTATTATTTGCTTCTGGGATTAGCTAAAAACTTGATACATATACTACTTAGATACCATAAACCTGGAAATATTAAAGTTCAATTTTACAACAAATTAACATCTTTACTATGATGTTATGTATTCCAATACTTCCCCGTAATGCCAGGGTGATTGAAAGTACCATCTGGTAGGAAATTTTTCTCCAGTTAATGATTAGAATTCTTGCAGCGGATTGTGCTACATTATTCATCTGCTATAATGCTAATGGGGATGTCCCTGGTGAATAAGCTCAGATGAAATCATAATGGCAGCTGTACAGGTATTATATGTATTCTGCTGTTACATTAGCAGACAAAATGGTATTTATCTTTCCCTCAAAGTACATAATAATACTATGGAACAATATTCCATGCAGCAGATTACCTTCACATTATAAATATTATCAATGATGTCTAAGATCAGAGTGGATTGATAGTTGGTCATAGAATTACATCAGTTACAAGAATACATGATTCTTTGTATTTATGCTGGAAATGTAATTCCTGGATCTGATACTGACAAGGTAACTACAATGAAATATATGTAATTTCATATGTCTGAATCAAATTCAGATAGCAGCTACCACATAGTCAATGAGTGAGCAACAGTTGGCTAAAGCATCATTGGAGTAAGAAACATATTTGATAACAGCAGCCAAATGAAAGCTTTTGGATAGAGTATACCAATATTATAAAAAATAACTAGTAAAAGAAGTTGAAACAAAGGGTATTTAACTCAGTAGCATATTTGGCAGAATGCCAGTGGAAAATGAAAACCGTCATTGCAGAGCAGGAAAATAGAGCAGCAAATATAACTCTTTTATATGAAGTGATATTCCCAAGGTATTTAACTGTGATTGAAACTGAAACAACTACCAGACATGATGGGTGATAATGTACATATGACTGACCTTCCGAATTAAGAGAGAATCTTACAGCAATACCTCCAATGAGAAGATGTAGTTGAGGCTGATGTTATCTACCTAGTTGGATGGGTTTGAAACTGGGTTGGTGACAATCAGAAGGTTGGTATTCCGGGAGACCATTACACAGTCCTGAATATGTCACTGATATCAAATAATATACCATGTATGCTCTATTGCAAAGTCATTTTCATGCTTGGATTTTAGTCATATTGTAAACAGTGATATTTATGAAAGACTGCATATTGAGAAAGGGAAAGTAACATATCAATATAAATAGAAACTCAATTACATGTAATACATGATCAAGTGAATGACATGTCTAATGGTTCTAACTAAAGAGGTAATACTGGAATATCTTGCACAGTAACAGGAATATGGTATGGACTCTCTATTAACTCCGCACGTACCGTCTGCAACTGATAAAATATAACATAAATCACGATTTTATCCTTTATATATTCAGCATTCTCAAGAAGTCTTCCTTTCCCACTCTACATGACGGGTGGCATATCACTTGAGAGAACTATATTCTTATAGAGTATATAGATGTATTAAATAATACTTACAAAGAGATATATCTGCACATTTCAAAATACCCAACATCTTACACTTATTCTGAGTACTTATTGACAATAATGGGGAATACAACATTAGAGACTTGGTATTTGGTTATAACAAGTATTAACTTATCAATAGTATATTCAATGAACTAGTAAACAAACTACTGTACTATTGTTAATCAGTTTACTGCTCTACTTTGGTTAAGCTTTAAGAGCTTTCCTACAATTCAAAATATTTAAATTACCACCAAGTGATTATATCTAAAATCCAGTATACTTGAAGTCAAAATTTGCTTAAATACGAGCATGGCTGCAATAACACATTCTGAAGAGATGTTGCATCTGTTTCACTGATATTCTGCACCTGGACGCTACTGAAACAGAATATCCAATTTCCAAATTATCTGTCTGTCTGACACTTGATATTAATCATTTTCATACAATGCTAGAAAACACAACAATGGATACTATGAACCCAAATGCATGAAAATGTAGCAGTATTTGAGAAAATATGCGAAGCTGCACCATCCGAACTGATTAACTGCTGCCTTTATCAGAGTGTTGTGAAGTTGACTGATACAATGTACATTGTACCAGCAAGATTTCTATTTTGTTTTTAAGAATATAACATCACATTGTCTGGATAGCTGATAGGTTGTAAACAATAGTGTGTATTGAAATATATCGTAGAGAGTACATTATTTTCATTAGCTGAATACCTTTATTGATGTAAGATTGCTTATTGAATTATATCATTTGAAATAGACATTATATTTTCTCATCTACCAAGTATGGTATCAGGTTTCAAGTGTAATGGGATTGTATTAGTCATAACTGTTCCAGTTTCAACAGCTCTGCAACTTTATACAACTAAAAATTTTATACTTTCGGATTATGTAGAAAATACCATCCCTACCTCTGGAGAGAGGTTTTAAACATATAGTTGCATACACAAATCTGAGTGTGACTAGATATTAAAGTATGTATCAAATATATGCAATTGTAATGTAAGAGCTATAGGGAAAGCTAAGTAAAATTGGTCTTACCCAGCCAATAATGTATACCTCTGTAATTCTAGCCACCTGTACATAGCCTCTACCATTACACTATTACTTAATTGACTCCAAATACCCTGGGCTATATGATTCCATACATGGAACAAGATATTGAAAACTATCAAACAACTGCAATGCCATAAAAGATTAGTTCTACCATGGTTATCTTTCCAGTGGACCTGTGGCATGGGGAAGGACCACCTCCAATTGCCTATACTATAGAGGCGGTGAAATCTATACTAATGGTATTTATACTGGACTCGTATACACCAAGCAGAGATGAGAGAAGAAGCCGAAACGAATGAAACAGTGAGTGAGTTTTTTATCGATGTGGCTTTACTGGGTTATTTATATAGAACTTATCGATTAGCTTCCACTTATTCTCAAGCTTTGTCAGTGATTTCCAACTTGTACACATATAATAATGATTAGCCTAAAGTAGAAGAATATGAAACTTCCAGTAGTGCTGATTGGAGTCAAGAACTTGATCAATTGCCAAATGTTTTAAATTTTTCAAAAAGACTGAGTGAGGATTAGATAAGTGTTGGCCTGTAACCAGGGGTGTATACTGATCAAATTGTAATGAACAAAAAATCTTGAGATTAACTATTATCTTCAGGAATTTGAATATGTAAGGATTCATATTGTCAATCCAACTTATGATATATACTCCAGTGAGTGTGTAGTCAATGATTCCAAATGGTCTTGTTGTGCAATAATATTTGCAAAGAGCAGGATACTAAGTCCAACTTTAAATGTAGTCTCCATTATGTTAGAACACTAAGTCTACCTTTTTTTGGTCCTTGGGCAAGTTGTCATGTGGTGCCTAATGAATCTCTTCTAGTATCCCATTTACTGTGTCCACTTGGATCATTGGCTTGGGATTGGTTGCTTGTGGTGGCTGAAACTACATCATGGGATAGCAATAATACAATGCACAGAATGTGATTTTTCTTGTCAAAATATAAATGAATGTGTTGTATGCAAATTCCATACATAATAGGAGTTCAACTAGTTTATATAGTGTGTTATTGAACAATGCTCCCAGGTATTACTTGATGGTCTAGTTTGGTACATTTCATCTTATTAGTTGATAGGGAAGCGTGAAGATTGAATGGTACATAAAGCACATGTATGTCTGTACACTCGAATCCAGAATTGGCTGGTGAATTGCGTACTACTGTCTGGGATGATGTGGTCATTTATACCCTGCTGGCAAACCACATGTTTGATAAATGTCCATTTCAGTTCCGGTGAAGTAATTTTCCATGTGTAGAGAAGGTACATTGCAATCGTAGCTGATTAGTCCATGACTGATAAGATCCCAGTATAAGGTAATGCTGCTGACTGGGGCAAATTGATAATGCAAACTGCAATAAGTCCAAAATATGATTAATAACATGGTGGCAGTAGCATATTGGATTTGTGGCATGCCATGTTTGGTACCTTAATATGGCAGTACACCTCATATCTGGCAATGTACTTTCATATTTACAGTATCTATTACAGGCTAGTACAAATTTCTAACTACCAGTTCAGTAGTACAATGGATTCCAACAGATTAAGGTTTTTGATTGCCCTGACAAATTCTTTGCACTGGGCTGTGAAGTGTTTGCAGGATACATACAGTCACCTGTTCTGCCAGGGTCTCTGAAACAATATCCGAATGCTTATGAGAGCCTGTTGATCTGTCCTGTCTATCACATTTTCATAGACTGGAGTTACCAACCAGTAGAATATCAACTATTTTCACCTTGATGGCAGTAAGTAGTAAGTCAGAAATCTAGAATGATTTGAGTTCCAGTAGAGGATTATTGTATGTAGAATGGGCATGATTGGGCTCATGTGTTCTCAGTGCCGAAAACGTAATCTGATATAAACTTGAACTTGAAGTCCATGTCAAGAAACAAGTGAAGAGGGTCATGATGATTTCCACAGTCATCAATTGCTTTTATTTACAAAACAATAAGGATAGAGAACAGGGAAAGGAAATCCTCCAATACTAAAAGCCACTCTTGATATGAGGTTCATCTAATTCCTCATATTATCCTCCTTACTCCATTGCACTATCAGAATCCTCATCTGTGATAATACACATCACAAACGAAATTCTTAAGAATACTCCCATGCCACATGATTCAATTTTGCAACACCTCAGGCCAGTTCATTATGATACCAAATATTCTTCCACCACTGTCTTCTAACTTCATATTATTTCTATATTACCAGAAGTCAATAAATGTCCACAACTGCACCATCACTTATTATCAGTAACATTTCCAATCACTTGGACACATACTTCCCATTACTCAGATTCGGTGAACAATGACCGTATACCGACTTTGGAATTGAGATCTGCTGAAATCTTTTTCGAGTAGACTTGGCATTTCGTAACACTAGTGTTAAATTACTTCTATCTCTTGAACAATGTTGATACACTTCACAGGTTCCCATGTACGTCATGTATTACTGGACTAACAGAGAAGATACTGAAACTACTACCAGTATACGTGAAATCACTCAATACTATCCACTCGATAATCCTCGTCCCCAGCCAAGTCCACCTGTGGTGACAGGGGTATTTGAAATCTGGGTAGAGGATAATCTGTCAGTGGATTGAACTGGGGTAGTAGTCAAATCTTTCATATTAATATTATTACGACAAGGTGTAACTCATAAGTATCCAGTGAAATATGGCAGGAAATACTGTAGAGCCCATGGTATCTCAAGTTGAGCAATGAAGATAATCTTCGACTACTTTGCTGCATAGCATCCAGCCAATTCTTGTCACTATCATCAATATGTCATATGGGCTGCAGCAATTCGTTTCCACTCTGTATGTTCATAGCCCAAGTGCAGCTTGATACATCGAAGAGATATTCGGGGAGCTATTCAGAGGCCCCACGATCAAGATAGGTATGTACCTTCTGATTATCCTGACTTGGCTCTTCATTGTCAACCAACATCATTTGATAATCATTGCCCTGCACTATGACAAACGAAGTGGGTCTTCTCTTGTCGGATGATTGGTTATTAGGTGAAAATATTTCCAATGAAGTCTGCTCTCCATAGTCTTTGAGTTGATAGTATACAAGAGTCAAAAGATGATATTCGATACTCGCATTCATTCATTCTGTTTATTTATCTGTTCTTTGGTGTTATAGCATGAAGAGTTACATTTCAATCGCAAGCCTTTCACACAGCGGTCTTCAAAACACCAAAGTATACTGTAGTGCTCAGTATGAGACAAGAGTCAATGGCCAGTTATAGAGTCTAATCACTTCCAGCATACACAGTTCCCCAAACCCTGGTACATTCATTGTCATACAGCAGGGAATTAGGTTTCCGATCTATCAAGGCATGTCAAGTACAACATGTACGGCATGGTGCCCAGTGCATTGGTAATTTCCAATATAACGTCCTTCGATAGACATTTCTGTTGATTTTATGGTTCATGAGGCAATCCGACAATGCTCATGTCTGCCTGCCATATTTTCCAGAATCATTGTCAGATGTGGTAGTATTAAATATTGTAGTTGATATCCCTTTGGAATATTATGGAACAGTACTGTCCATCTGTAAGAACTAAGTACTCACATATCCTGGGTTATCCATATCATCATGTTATTGTAGAATTTGCAAGTCCAGCTTATTGGAATCCGGAACATCTAGCTTCCCTCTGTATCATAACCTTCCCTCAACTACACTTTCAGTAGACAATGTAAATTCCATCTTTCTATCTATATGCTGGACCACATGTAGTGCATTATCTTTAATTGATCAGTTAACATCAGCAAAATGTATTTTAGTCACTGGCAGCCTCCAGGAGTGTCTGAGAGGATATGTAGTGTAAACTTAGATGCGTCAATTTGAGGAGATTATCAGACCCAGGGAGAGTATTCCAGCCGGCTTTCAGAGTAACTGGGATCTCTGATGACTGGTACCGGAGTACGATGGGAGTGATTGTGATAAGTTTGGGAATACCTTGGAGCGCCGGAGAGAACGTTTGGTGCACCTTGAAGCACCTGGGAGCGCTGGCGAGATCCCTGGGGGCACCGACAATGAGCCTCGGAGTGCCGGCAACAAGTCTGGGGGCACCTCGAATCACAGTAGAGCAGTCTGTGAAAACAACATCATTGGTAACGCTGCTGGTGCACCTGGAAATCATAGCTACTACTTATCGTTCAATAATTTTTAAAACTCATGTATTCAGTTTGTATTCTCATCTATATATCTATACAGCTACCCATCTACACACTGTATATCTGGACTGGCTTCAGGCAGTGCTTAAGAACAATTCAAGGTGCGCCTGACAATGACTATCGAGTGAACTCAGAGATACACTCTGAGGCCTTGATCGAGAGAGGTTGGAGACTCACTTGGATGCAATGATCGAGTGTATTTGGAGATACACTTGGAGGCTGTGATCGAGTAAAGTTAGAGATGGACTCCGAGATCGTGATCAAGTGAATTTGGAGATGCACTTGGAGGCCATGATCACGCGAACCTGGAGGCCACAATCAAGTGAGTTTAGAGATATAATTGGAGGAAGTAATCAAGCGAGTTTGGAGATGAACTGGGAGCCTGAATTCGAGCAAGTTTCGAGATATCCACTTGGAGGCCGTAACCGAGTGAGATTGGAGATACACTTGGAGGCCGCAATGGAGCGAGATTGGATGATTACTTGGAAGCGGTTGATGTACGGTCTGCTGGATGCTGAGACTCTATTCATCAGTCAGTTATGTTGTAACCGTGGGAATGTCACAACAGGACATTACTTATGAGCTCTGATGGAGAGCTTCCTAATAGCGGTCAATTGTGTAGGGAGGCACGCCAGAAGCTGATGGTACATTCAGCGGTCAACTCGTAATCATGAGAAGGAAGTGAAGACACACAATTATGGGTTGATGCTGTACTTGGTGTATGCTGTACTTGGTGCATGCTGTACTAGTTGTATGCTGCACTCGGTGTATGCTGTACTCAGGGTCACCTCATGATCTTGGCATGGAGAGATCGAGAGGGATGACTTAACTTTCTGTTCTGAGATGATGGTAGAGTTGTGGATGACAAAGAAAGAGATCGGGGATGAAGATGAGAACAATGTAGAGGATACGAGCGGATATGAGAAATCTGGGGTATGACTTGCCTGATTGGGTTGTGAAAATCTCGTATTGGTGTAATTACCTGCCGGATCAGATCTCGTTCCTGCCGTATCGGGGATGGTACATAGCCTCACACAGGAATGTCTCATAATTCCCAGTTTCTCATGATGATTTGCTGAATCTCCTCTCATCTCTAGGTGTCTCATCCTCAACTCTACCATCACCTATGAACAAAAAGTTGAGTCATCCCTATGTACCTCTCCATGCCATGATCATGAGTTCGCACCGAGTGCAGCATACACCTAGTACTGCATACACTGAGAACTGCATACACCGCGTACTGCATCATCCCAAGGTCAACTGTCTCCCGCTCCCAGCTAGTCTCTCACCTCTCGGCAGACCATGTTGTACTAAATTCTCTACAATCCCACAGTTACTAGTTACCCAATGAATACAGTTTCGGCTCCCGTCGCGCCTCCCTCTTGAACTCCCGCGTTCAGATTGACCGCCTCCAAATACTCCTCCAATCTCGCTCGAGCATGGCCTCGAAGTTCAGCTCCACACTCGCTCAATCATGGCCTCCACATGCTTCTCGAATCTGGCTCGACCACAGCCTCCAAGGTCACACTCACATGGCCTCCAAGTGCATATCTCCAAACTCGCTCGATTGCAGCCTCCAAGTGCATCTCCTAACTCGCTCGATTATAGCCTCCAAGCTCACATTGTCATGGCATCCAACTGCATATCTCCATGCTCGCTCCATTACCGCCTCCTAGTTTGCACGATCACGGCCTCCATGTGCATCACTGACCTCCCTAGATGACAGCTTCCGAGTCTATATCCAAACTCGCACGATCACGGCCTTCAAGTTCGCACGATCATGGCCTCTAAATGCATCTTCAGACTCGCTCAATCAAGGCCTCTGAGTGCATCTCGATGTTCACTCGATTACAGTGTGGTGAAACGGCGGAACCGGATGGCAGACAGCCCATCTTCAACACAGCGCCGCACCTCTCATGGCATCCGAAGAGAATTCTTCAGAAAGACAGGTTGTGGCCCCAGCAATGTTGGAACAGGGTGAGAGGATATGAAGGGGTACGCAGCCATGATGAATCACATAAGTTAGATGGATCTATGAACGCTTGGCAAGAGTGCGTGAGGAACCACACAAATTGCGTGGATCTATGAAGGGTTGGCGAGAGTGCATGCGACCAAGAGCTGGGACAGAAATAGTGTGTACTTCATATCATGCGATGATGTCTATCTACCCAAGGGTGTCCCAACTGTATACCCTCTGTCGCTGGGTCAATCTCCGTTATCCGTGTGTCTCCGTATGTTTATATATATAGAGAGACTGAGATAATATATGCCATATTATGATGTAGCGAATCTTGTGACTGTAACAAAGACGAATCAGATAAACAAAATGCCTTGTGGTTGTGGCACCCTAAGGACCACTGCTGTGAGAACATGGCACCAAGTCTCCCGCAGAGCTTGCGCAGAGGTCACCGCTGGTCACGAAGGCTCATGCGGACCTGCACTGAGGTCTCTGCTGCTCTCGAATCCTCGTGCAGAACTGCGCAGATGTCTCAGCAGCTTCAAAATATGACTATCCTAATAGTCAATCTCGTAGCATTCTGAATGCACCTCCATACCTGCAGGCGCTTTCAGGGGCACCTGAGAATGCTCTTGAAGAGTCTGAGAGTGCATTGCAAAGCTCCAGGGGGGCCTGGAAGCATCTGGAAGTACTTAGAAACACTGGTGAGGGCTACCGGAGTGTCTGGGAGGTTTGGGTGTGGCTTTCAGACTGATTTACATTTTGCTGATGAAGTATGGTGACACAAAGATGTGAAATATCACTGGACTACGATTTACAGGCAGACTGTCACTTGTCATATACAATTGTACTAGTTGATTGCCAGATGGTGGCACTACTTGTTCCAGATATTTCAACGACTCATCCCCTCCCTCACAGAGATGTTCAGGACTTCTCGCTAGCATTAGAAACAGTTCCGGTTTGTTTCCAGGACCACACTTACAACCGCCGGGTTTGGGGCCAGGTTGGAACTGGACTGCAGTTCCATTCAGTGGGTTCCACAACTTTCACTCAAATTGAGTATTTCAATTCTCATTGTATCGCAACATAATCTATACATGAAATATGCAGTGTGACGCGCTCTTTCATCTCCCGTTTTCCGATTTCCAATCGGATCAATATCGGTTGAGTCGCTGTGAAATTGAGTCGAGCATCCCGCCCAATGACCAATTTTTCATAGTGACTCAACGAATATCGATCTGATCGCAAATCAGAGAATGGCGGATAAATGAGGCCAGCAAGTTGCTTAGTTCATGTATCAATCATCTCACGATCTGATGAGGACTCAGGTACATAATTGGAGTGAGAAACGCTGACTATTCAGCAGCAGGCGTTGTATAGAAACCAGTTGCAACTGTCCAGGTTTGGTCCCAACCTGGAACCAGAACCGAACTAGGAAATTGGAACCATTGCTAACAATACTTCTCGCCACCTCTTCATGGTTGCCATTTGACTGTCCAGGCTGGCATATCATTTAATCACCAAAGGAGATCAACAATGTGGACCACTGAGTATGATGACGGTTGAGGAGTATTTTTTGCAATATCACACTCAATGTTTATCTGATCAATCCGTAATTGCAGTTGGTGTAGGCTCCATTGCACTCCAGTTACCTCTCTTCCATTTTTGTAACATTGAACATATTATACCAGTTGTAGCTATTATCACTTGGTGGAGTAGGTGAGTGGGCTTTTGAATAATATACTACTGCATAGTAAACACAATAATTAATATTTTCAGATAAACTCCATTGCAAGTATAAACAGATGCATTGGTTTCAATAACAATCACCCTGTTATGAACAACATGTAGGAGAATTGGATCTGTAGTACATATCCTGGTTTTGCTTTCAAATACAAACTCACCATTCTAGTCACACCTATTGGAAGCCTCTTTCTTTGTGAGGCTTGGCTGTGCAAGCTGTCTGGCCATGCAACCGGGGAATAATCATGAGTAAGAAATACAGCATTCAATAGTTGTTTAAATTCAAAATAATTATCCAATAGGCCATTGCATGTTGTATTTTCCCTTTTTCCATTTCTGATCGTATAAATCTTATCCTGATCCATGGACATACCATTCATTGTCATGAGCACCTCTGTATACTTGAATATGTCAATACAAAATTCTCATTCTTCACACTTCAAATTCTGGCTGGTTTTCCACAATAGTTCCATAATCCATTGGATGGGTTTAGTTTGTTCTTCTTCCAAGTTAATATATGTTCAACTTGCATTCCGATATGTGCATGTAAAGTAATCGAGTGCCTAACTAATCATATTATAGATGTATCTGTGAATGTGCACCAGACTATTTGTCATTCTGAAATTGCATTACGGTAGGTTACAACTGTCTATACCATATTCCAGAGGTTAACTTTTATTTATCCCCTCTTTAGATGTGTCAAGAGCTGTACACCCCACGGATATCCAGTTTGGAATATATCTTCATGTTGCAAATAAAGTTCAGTGCTGATTCAATAGGAAGAAGATACTGATTGTATATTGTTTTGCTGTTTATACCTTGATAGTCAATACAAAAGTGTAATCCTCCATCTGCATATTTTGCATACTGAACATGTGCTGTAATTGGTAAGGATGACTGTTGGATAAACCCTTCCACATATTCTCTTCCAGTAATTCCTTACCCCTAGCAAAGTCAGCCCTTGGCATCAACCTGAATGGTGACCATTGGACATCTTTGTGTTCTGGACTAGTACGTCATGCTGAATGACTGGTCAATACTGAGTTAACTGATTATTGCGTACTGCTCAAATCAGGGGAAGGATATTAAGAAACCACTCAAGAATTATCTGCTGGTGGGGTTCAAACTTACAATATTTGACTTCAGTAGTGATATTGATGTTGTATAATAATACTCTAATCCAATCAGATGCCCCTTCCTAACTATCCAGAAAACGTAGATTCCATTTATTGTAACATCATTTCCCAGCAATCGCTGAATCGGATCTATCTGAGTTTTGAATACATCCTGCAGTAGTATATAAACTATGTCTGCGGGATCATCATCTTCCCTTTAAACTGTCTTTGGCAAATGATGAAAATGTATCATGAAGTATGCTGATTCAAAGGTAACTGTATTTACAGAAAATGGTACAACACCATCAGGTAAATATAAACAGAGGACATGCAAGGACTAATAATCAATAGAAGATTGTTGTAATAAACATTGGCAGTTGTTCAGAATGATTCTTCAGCGACATCTGAATATTGGTAAGGTGCATAATATATCTTGACTCAATGGGTCTGCGGTTAGTAACTTCAACTTTTTGATGATGTTTGGACTCTTGCACAGGCATTCGATAACGGTTAACAACATTCCAAGCAATGACTGCTATGCCAGGAGCTTCACAGTCTATAGATGCATGTATCTGTATCACTTGGTCATTTATATTTACTGTGCAGATTATAACAAAATATATCTCTTCCATTGATCATTCCAAGATATCCACCTTGCTTATCGAACTACTCGAAACTTGAAAACAATGAAAAAGTTCAAATCAACACTTTCTTGGTCAATCGAATGGTCATCCTTGTCTGGTTGATGGAATCTTCCCCATATGTTGTTATACTTACTAGTCTATCTGGTTTTTACCTGACCACTTTCAATATCAGTGTGTTGTTCCAAGCTCCACAATCTGCTCCTCGGTTGTTAAATCCATTGCAGTATAACTACCTTCAATTTGAAGCCACATTGCTATCTCCTCCGTGGCAATATTCTGCATAATTGCACTGACTTCGAATCACACAGGATAATTATTGCTTCCCACCATACATGTCTGCATTGTCACTGGGTGCTATAGGGCTGGATTGGATTCTGGGGAAGAGGCAACACCTACTGCCAATCATATTGTAGCTGCCTGTTCTTCCTGCCATTGCAAAGTCTCATTGCAGCACTTCAGGCACATTACAACAAAATCATTATGCGGATCTGCAGGATTGGTATACAGGATGGAATACTTCATTTGTTGTAACAAATCTATTCTTGTGGAGTGTCTGAGTGCCCAAGACTTCCATTTAACATTGATCACCCTGAATTGTGACTCACCTCATCATTGAGCCAATGCCAAGTACTTTTTTGAAATTTTACAGTTCTTTCATTCTGAAGTTGCTACTTAGTCAGGGTCCCCAAAAGCTGTATCCTGGAGTTGTATAAATGCTGATAGATTGACCAGTGCAGTCACATCATCTTTATGGACATGCATCAAGATCTGCCATACACCTATCCTTCTCAACCGGTTGAATACATACCACATCGATTGCAAAGCGATGGTTGATCTTGTTGGATTGTTACCAATCGCCATTTGCCATTGCACTGTTCATCCTCTCAGTTGCAGTCAATTGACAGCAGGAATGTTGTTGTAGTCAGAAATTATCTATCCCAAGTCCTGTGTGATCTGTGGAGCAGTTATACCTTCCGTTTCTGCAATTCTTTTTCATGGGCTGTGTACATGGTCCCCTTACTTCTTTCGTGGACTCTTAGGCATCTCTGGTCCTACTGGCCAGCTCACTCTGTACTTTCTGCAACAACTAGTCCATCATTGGGTGCTATTAGAGATCAGTTACTCAGTAACTTGAGCTCATGAATGTGACATTGCTACTTCAAAGTCTCAACCACTAGCCCAAGGAAATGCTTTGCCTTCAATTCTGTCACTTTCTTCTATAGTTGTATTATTTCAGCAGGGAGATTCAAGGTGTCGGTCATAGGTATTGGTGTAGAGTGCCATCCAACATGGAGAATGACTTCCTGGCTATGTACAATGTAGTATTAAGTTCTTTCAATTCAACTTCGACCTTCTCGGTAAGAACCAGTCCCCTGCTGATTATCTTTGAACTTGAGGAACACAGAGTATGCATGGTCCTCTAATCCTGATGTTGTGGCAACTCTAGCCCATACACCAGTGCCAACTCTGCTGATAAACATTGGAGAACATCAGAGATGAGGGCATATCAATAATCAGTGGATTGTCTACTCACCCTGCTGTGGCTGCTACTGCTGGTGCCTGTTCTATATTAAATACTGCACTGACACAGTCATATTCTTCAAAGATACAGGTTTTCTACTATTTGCAATTAGTAAACCAATTCAAATGCACTAGACAATAATTGGTCCAATATCTTCCAATCATAGAATTGTTCACTCAAATCCCAGTATCTTCTTGTCCAGTTTAACTTAAATAGAACTTTCCAGGAGATGGGAGATCTGAATTTTCCCCCAAGTAGCTCATGGGATATTTCAATAACTGTCTAGATACTTTTGAATACATTTTCTAGTTCAGATTGAACGTTAAATGAGAGGTTCCCAGCAGATCAGAACACATCGTTTGTATGTTTCAGTTGTCATTTCTAGAAATTCAAGAATCGCAAGTATTGAGAATACTACTGGATATCTAAGCTGGTGAGTTGTAACAAATTATGAATGCAGGTGTTACATACTTGGATTGAACTCTGTGTTGATAATTGGTATATCCAACACGAAAAGGTTTGATGTTCAAGACAGTACAAGCACCCAGGAAATGGTTACAAGCATATTCAATAACACTTCGGTATTAAAAGTGCCACATTTTTGTATATCTAGCTGCATTGACTATATATGATATTTGTCTCTAATATATGTTCATATACAAATTCAAGCTTGAAGATTGAATGTAAACTCAATACAAGATTGGAAATAGTATTTACACAGTTATATATTGCTTAGACTTACCAAAGAAGAAGTTAAGAGAAACGACTAAGACAATCCTGTAATGCTACAAACAAAACTTGATTGGTGGATCTTATCCCACTATCAAATTGTCTTCATTTACACTATTGTCCTATTCAAATCCCCATCTGTGATCCTACACACTATCAACCAAATCCTTACCCACACATTCACACTTCATCATTCTATATAACAATACAATAGACCTCTTGATTAGAATTCAAAATTATCCTGCCACCAATGTTTCATAATAATATATTATTCTTATATCACCCAGAATAAATAAATATCACTCACTTCCTGTATCACCCATTTCTGGTAACATCTCCTTTCACTTGAACTTGCATTTCCCAATGCTTGTGTGTCTTGCAACAGGAGAGTATAGTTCAATAAGTATCAAAGTACTTCCACGTAATGCAGTGTGATATCATATATGATCACATAATCAGATTTTCCTGAGATTTCTCTGATATGGTGTCTATTAACTGCCAGGCGCTGAATGACAATTTTGTAGAAAGAAGGACTCGTCCACAATCCAGTCTGTCTCAAGGACAGTACATTTAGCATATCAATATCTTGAGATTCTAGTTTTCGCACAGTATCTGTATCATGTAGCCTACCCCATTTGGGAAGTCCTACAACTGTTTAATCTTTTCAATTGTTGCAAGAAGCTCTCAATTGTAGATGCCTCAGTTCTGAATGGTAGTGAAGATCATTTGGGAATGGAAATTCCATCTTCAAAGAGTTCCAGAACTGTTGTACTCATTGAGTATATTGCTGATTCCAATGCAACTTGTATCAGTTGGGAGAACAATTGCCTTTGGAAGACTAAAATACTTGAAGATATGTACTTGGGTAAAGATCTGCTAAGACTTCAGCTATGCTAAATTTATTGAAAATACGGAAGTATCTACATTTCTCTTTACTAATATTGTACATTCTTAAGTATTCTGCTTACGATAAGATGGTACTTTATGGATAAGAATAATGTGGTGTGTTAATGACTTTTAATACTTTTGTTATCTTTTATGTTTAGGTTGTCTAGAAAGTTCCGGTTAGAACTTATCTAGAACCTTCTTTTTGGTTCCGTTGGAGGAGGGATTTATCAGCACTTATCTTAAAAGAATGCGCCTAGATTGTTCTGTTATATTCTTCATGGTTCTTAGGTATCTTTGTACAGTTGGTGAGTTTTTCGCTTCCTGTTTTGGTTATTCATCTGCGACCGTGGTCACGGACAATCACCCATTTATTTTTGTATATATAGATACTGTTTCTCTTGTTAGAGAACAGTTCTTTGGACCTGCTCAGACATCAATCGGAATACTATAATATCTCTTCTCAAATCCTCTTATCAGTATATGGTTGCCTTTCGAACAATTCCTGAAATGATTATACTTGCAATACTTTTTTTCGTATATTTCTTCTGAGATTGTAATAAATCTCATCGGACTTTCGCTGTTATAATTGGATAAAATTGACCTTCAGTATCAGCTGCCAATTCGGTAGTGGTTGATTGCCTTTGCCAAGTGTATACTCAGAGGCTTTTTGAGTGTGCACTGAGTTTGCCTGTTTCAGCAGCATTGTTGACGACATCGTTATCATTGCAAAGTTCAGAACGAATGTTCAGTTGAAATTAGCTCATCCAAATTCCACTTGGATATGGCAAAGTGGACCTGAAATCGGCCGATTGTCAATTTTTGTGATTTGATCCCATTCTACACTGACAACTTCTAAGCTTAGGTCAGCTGCACATAATCTAATCTCTACTACACCAAATTGACACTACTCAGCAGTGGAGTGGAAACCAAACTCTGATTTGTATTCTATCCAAAGGTCATTTTGTTCTTTATACTCATTGTTACTGATCAAGTCAATTACTACATTCACACAGTAGCACATCAGGAAACAATTGTTATAATCTTATAAGCAATGGTTCATGCCGGACTGAAATATAGTGTCTAAACACATTCCAGTAAAGGGCTTATTCTAGAATTTGACCTAACCACAATAAGTTTCAAAGCTGTCTTGTATCTCTCTCTGTTTGTTTTCTGGACAGGGTAATCAGCATTCCACAGGTTTCACATTGTGGGGATGGCAGCTCTACATAGTATGTCAAGAATATCTGAGTGTAATAGTTGAACATACCAGTTCCATAATCTAACCACCAGAAGTCCCCACAAGTCAATGCAAAGTCTCAGGTTGCCACCTTGCTCAATGGCAATTCTGATTTGAGCTGCACCACAGAATGACAATCACTCAGTGAATAATTGTGCTAAGTTCAGTACAATCTAGTCTTTTAGTATGCTGAGTTGGAGTTTTGAAAACACTTACATTCAGTGAAGGGCACCTGGTTGTGCAGATTCCTATCAATGCTATGGTCCATAGGTCAATATAATACCAGTGTATTGGCCTGCGTCTTGATCAATACCGTCACGAATTCTAAGTAGTTGTTTGGAATGTACCCTCTAATTGCTGCAGACCCCTTTTCCAATTCTACTCCTTAAGAGAATCCAATGTTAGCTGACATTTGTTCTTGCAAATGAGAGTGAAGGAAGGGGTATGATATACAATGTGCACTGGATAGCAGTTAATTTGTAAAGAATCCAAGTCCTGCTATATAGTCATTCCTGTCATATCTCACGAAGGCATTAGTAGTTATTTCATTGTCCCATGTAGACACTCTTCAGCCACAACTATCACCACTGCCCCAAGGAGAATGTTTAACCTACCAGATTATTCACCTTTTTCATAAGTCAAATCGACTGTAGATTTCTTCAATTGTATCTAATCTTTCATTATTTAGACAAATACCATGCTCATCTTGTTCCGAGCAGAGTGGTTGTCAAATAGAGCGGATGACAGCAGTATGAAGCAACCTGTACATTGCTTCTGCATGTTTGGCAGAGTGTGTTTGTTGTCTCAACAGATAGGAGTTTACAATCACCAGAGTAATTTCCTGAACCAGTCTATCTCTGCAAAATCTACTCAGTACAAGGACATTGCCAGAAACAGTTTGTATATCTTGATCAGTACCACTAACATCTCCTATTCATTCACAACAGCTTGAGTTCTACAATATTGATTTGAAATAGCTTTGTTTTTCTATGTGGCCTGTTTTCCATCACATATCTGTTACAGCCAAGGATAGGAGTATGAGCTGCCATAATGTCAATGTCTAAGTCACTGATGGATCTTTGGTGCCAGCAATATGCTAGTAGTACCACAGTCAACACAAGACCATACACACTGCATCTAGTCTTATAAAGTGTGTAACTGAACTTCATGAATTTATTGAACTGAACAGGGAGTGCCAGTACTGTAGAGATATTGTGAAATGATATAAGCCATCCAGCTCAGTATTAGATCTTTGGGTATTAAAGACATATGATAGTGTTAAATCTCATCCAATATTGCCATCAATGTTCATGTCCCAACAAGATACATTCCCCATTCCATCTTGTCCAATCTCTCTTGCTGGCTCAGACAGTAGGAGAAGTAGACACGATGTTTTGCTGTGTCATATTACAGGTTTGAGATTGCTGAGCTTACCATACCCTATCATTTAAATTGAGTTTTTGATTAGACTTTTGTCTGTTCTGGTGGTGACTGTGTATTGTGGATATTCTGAGTTCAATGGCCTTTGACTCTGCATTGTAAACACCCCTTTGCTACATTATTTTGTTGATATTTCTGCATAGATACTCTGAGTTCTGGTGTAATTGCTGATGTCAGGCTGAATATTGCCCATGAGCCGGATACAGAGGTGGTGGTATCTCCTGCAGATGAAGATATCAGCGGTTGATGAAGTCTCTTCTTCTCTTAATTCTTGTCATTTCTACCTCAATTGGCTGTTGGAACTTAGTATATTTTTGAGATCATGGTTCAATGTCTGCTAATTTGTGAAACTTTTCATCAGTGAAATCAATTCTCTCATTTGACTTGGTAACAGTTCAAACATCTGCTGAAGGTAAGATTTCAGCCCAGTACAGATTATATCATTTAGTATAATCTTGTACTGTTCTTTATGCCATCTGGCATCTCTTCTGTATTATTGACGTCATTTGGCATTTGCATGTACTCCTTCCTGTGTATTGTAGTAGCTATTCAGCAGCTGGTGCAGGGTATGGGTGGAAATGTTTGACTTTGATTTTTATCCTCATGCTGCTATCAAATTTTGATAAAAGTACAGTCAAATTTATGTTGACATTATTAATCAGCGGCATCTAGGTCCAAGCACCAGATTAGTGGGTTAGTATAGCTCATCTTGAGATGAAGGAATTGTGGATGGTTGACCTAGCTCCCAAGGTGATAGAGTGTATACTGAACACCAGTGCAATCCCCTCCCAGGACAAGGTCGTTTTCTGTCTAGAACTCATTGTAATAAGTTCTCAATATAATTTGCAATTTGGATTCACCTCCACTGTGGCCATTGGGATATGGGTTTTGAGACTTGGCTTTTAGTTCCATGTGAGAGAGTAGTGGCTTTACTTTTGAGTATAGAAAGACTATAAAGATTTGTTTCCACTACTACTCCAATCTGTGATACATATCAGCCTTCGGATCAAAATAGAGTATAGGTCATGAAATTGTAAAAGTAAAACATATCCAGTTACTGAACAATGGAGTGCAGTGTAAGAACTACTGTGACTGACTCTGGCTTGAATAATATGTATAGAGATATAGTTGCACAGGTGAATCAGAGTGAGAGCAGAGATTGGGGAATATTGTGAAACATACAATCGTAATTTCAGAGCCATGGTAATGTCCATGTCAGTTGCACTTACGCAGCCTATTATGTGTACCACTATAACCCAAGCCATTATCACAACACATTCACCATTCAAGATTCCAAACATAATCTTACTTTCTTTATCATACTCTTGTATTCTGTACTAAATTTTCTGGGATATTGAAAAGGACATAGAAGTACTTCTGCTGTCCCTGAGAATTATTCAGTATACATGCAGTTTCTCTGGGACTATCTGATACCCTTCACAATGTGTCATGTAGCTAGTCAGAGTTGCTGAGTTTGGTTTCGAATTGTAAAATTCTTTATATTATTGTGTGACCCTCCAGCCATATTCAAATATTGACATCTGATCTTGGATTGGAAAAGCAACATATTTCACTCATACTGTACTTAGATTCCATTGGTCATAACTCCTGCTGGCAGGCCAGACAGACATTTTGGTCAATGTGGTATCTGGGAACTGAATGTATCATTCAGAATGGAAAATAGTCTACTTGTCTATTGCATGACTTCAGAAGTCAAATAACATAATCTGAAGATACTTCTCTGGCGATTGGAATCTACTCAATACTACTTGTGGTTAATATAGCATTGCATTTCTGGCAATACAGGTGAATATGCACAAACCAAAGTGTACATACATGGAAATACTTTGAAAAACAATTCTTTGTAGAATTTGACTCATTAAAACTGCTGAACTGGTACAAGCAACTGAGGGTAATCAAATGTGAGACACATCTAGAAGTTTATTCTGAATCTCTCTACAATATCCTGATGCCATTCTTTCTTTGGAATGCAGCTGGTATACATCCACAAATACTAATATATATTCAACATATTATTTTTCTGTATAATAAGCTTGTCTGTTCTATTGAATATATACCTGGCGCAGGTGATTATAGACTGTTATAGGAATTGTAATGTATGATTTCATTATGTACCAGTGCAATGAAACTTAAAATGGACTGAATTGATATATTCATATATTGGATGTCTCCTATGTGATTGTTTCACAGTGAATAAGGAAGAATACACTAATGTAATTGTAATTGGTGTCCAATGAATAAATCGCAATAGAAAGTATACGAATACAGATTCAGTTATTTCCATCATGTGGCACACATCATAGCAGACAAGAATACTGATAACAGTATATACAGTTCAATGTAGCTGACAAATTTGAAATTAACTACTATAGAGTATAATGTTGTGTCATCATAGAATTGGCCATTCACATCTTCATACTTATTTATATTTTAATTCCACTGTTCGACTATTTTCATCTTGGGCTGGCTCTGAGGTGCAGCGGTATCCCTCCTGAAGTAGGGGAGGGGTATACGGTCACAGTTCTATGAGTTTGAATCCCAGTGCGAGCACTGCAGTGTAAAGTGGACACAGGGTAGCAGGTGGGGAACTCTGCCATTTGACTGGCTTGCCCAGAGGTGGAGGGGATATGGGGCTCTGTCATACTCTAATTAGAGTGCATACAGTATGAATAAAACAAACAAACAAAACAAACTATATCTATCTTTCAGTATATAACCACTCATCTGGTCTATCATTATGGGTTGCATATGACAATTGACTGTGGTTTTATGTTAGATTGGTACTGTGGTCTGTTCCAGTGAAGATTTTTGAGTATTACTATTGTCCAAGAATAACTATGAAGAGCTGTGAAACATTAACCTGGTGAGATATTGAAACCAGTATTGTCAGAGTCTGATAATTGTTTCTGTGGCAAACAGTATATCTCCAGAGCATAGCTGGATCTGACCATGCCAGTACCACAGTAGTCAGCCAACAACCCACCCTGCACCAAGCTAGTCTCCTTTTTTGCCATCCAATTCACTGAAATTCTGTGGTTAGGTTGTAAGGGAGTGGCTTTGTGGAGTAGCTTCAAAGTTCTGGTCTTGATAGTAATACCTTACACTGCAATTGACTCGGACCAGCTTGCTGTCTGCAATGGGTAGTTATCAATCAGCTCTGCTAACCTGTGAGTAAAAATAAGCTTCATTGTAATATTTTAATACTGGCTGAGCTTTTACAACCGCTTTGGGAATATCTTTTATAACATCTCTGGTAGCAGCACTGACAGCGGCTGAGCTCTAACAATAGCTGACAGTAGCTCTGGCAATGGCTGAGCTCTGACAGTAGCTTAATGGCTCTGATAAGGACAGTAACTCACCAGTCCACTTTAGCACTATCCACCTGGTCCTCCTTTCACGCTTGTGCTTCAGAGTTATAGGCTCACTCTTGTTCCAATACAGCAATGATGTTAAAGTCAGTGTCTACCTGATCTCAATCTGCCAGGTTTTGAATCTCGAAATGTTGGTTCTCCAGTTCAACAGTGCAGCTGGGGGAATTTCTTGGTGGTTCATTGTTAGAGATTGGCATAATCCCCAGCTTGGAATGGTCCTGGTCTGATGATATCCCCGGTAGCTCTTCCTTCCCATCCTCTGCCTCCTGCTTCTCCAGATCAATGAATTCATCACCCCTGATTCCATTTTCAGAACTCTCAAACACATCATTAAGTCAAGGTTTGCTATCTTCCCCCTCTTGTTTCACCATAATGGTTAATGTTAGTTCCAGGATAATTGGGTTGGTCTTCATACCTTTTTGTTCATCGTTGCTGTAGTCAACCATGACAATTGAGTTTATGGTGATGAATATCACCATCAGATAACCTTCAAATTTAGGGAAGATCAGACAGTATTCCCAGCTCAGTTTGTCCAATGGACTGTCAATCTGTACAAATCTGGACAATGGACTATCACCCTGAGTAGATTTTGTATTCACCAAATACAAGTCAACAGTCTTCAACTAGATTGCTAGATGATATGGCCCAGTTATGCAGGCAATACATTGATTACATCATGGGGGCGCATTAAGATTCTGTGTGTTTTCTCTCCGAACACATGGCCATTTCAACTTTACCACATTATTTTCCAGGCAATCATCATCCATCCAAGAGATAAGATAGTCAATGTGGTTATCCCTGGTGTGTTGGTATCGATTCCAGGTGCAGTGCCTTCGACAACAGCTTGAACAGTTGAGCTAGTTGTGCTGCTTTCAGACCTCCTACTGTTGTAGTGAACAAGTGATAGTGGCAAGGAATCCCATACATTGAAGCATCCAATAATGGGTCACTCAATGGTCCCACCACAGCTGGTGATCTGAAATAGGGCGAAGGTATATGACAAAGCATTGCTCCATACTGCTGAAACAATAAAACTCAGCATCGTGGTCAATTCCACCAAGCATGTAGTGCCTCTACAAGTGGTACCACTACCCTGTTCTACCAATTCTCCCCTCAGAAACAATGAGGCTGATCTTTAAATTGTGGGGGTTGTAGACCCAACATGAATAACTGAAGGGTGACTGATGGGAGTTGGAGGAGTTGCTAAAATAGGGTCAAAATAAGAAATGGATGAGATCTTTTTCTTGGGCACAGGGTTTGATGCAGTATTTGGCTGAGCAGCTGGCCTCATTGCAGGCTTTGACTGACTACAAGAGCTTGGTGGGGCTTTCGTAGGTGTGGTGGTGACCCTTCAGCTGACTCTCCTCTGTCAGTAACTGATGTGACAATGGATTTTATGGAGATCAACATTGTTGATCTTCCTATCCCCTGTAAATTTCAGGTGCTATCTCCATTTCACATTAACCATATTGCAGACCTCAACAAACCCCTATTTATCAGATTGATGTATGAACTGTCAGAGACTTGATATAACAGACTGGAAGATACAGACTCGCTGTCAGAGACTCGATGTCAGAGATCAGATGATATAGTCAGATTTAGTATTCTGATCACATGTTACAGTCAGTATGCCTCTCACCTGGGTGTACAACCTGTGCTTTGTGTACAAACAGATAGTGGATGTATTGTGTGTAGTTTTCCATTCCTCAACTATTCCAAGGCTTTTAGTGAATGCAGACTGGCTACTAACAGAAGCCATGCACCACATTGTCTTCTTCAGCAAGCAAGCACAGGATTTTGTGGTCCAGGTTGAAACACCATTACACAACCATTATGGGACTGCTGGTGGTGCCATACAGACTGTTCTTTGGCATGTATGCAGGTTGCAGGGTGGTTTTGAGAAATGCTGTGTGGATATGATGGTCATCTAGTGAACATGGATTGATCTGGGACATTGGCTGAGGATTGTCTGGGTGATATACCAATAAGTACCAGATGTGCACAGACCCAGAATCGAAACGATGACTACTCCAATTCAATTTGAAACCGTGATCAGAATATACAACTCAATCTGTGCGAGACAGCCGCACTGCTTCAAATGGGGAGGATCTGAACACACAAGATACTAGTTAGTGGAAACAGATCAAATAGGTCAGAATAAAACTATTGGTTAATTTGTTAAATTCTGAATACAATGACGTTTGACAGATACTGAGGGGTTGTATGGTACAGCAACAGTGATCCATTCATGGCCGCAACATCAGCTCTTGCTTTTCTGTTTACCAAAGCTGAAAATAGTTCTTAGAACAGAACTTTCCACTGAAATAATCAATGGAGCTGAAACATAGTGTGTCGTAGAACACACATCATGAAGCCTGGCTTGAATCCAAGTCCACTTTGGGTAGGTGGAATATCCAGCATTGGGATACATGATGGGTACCTCACTCCAATCATTTCCAGGGGCAGTGGCACTCAATTGCAACCATTTACCTAGAACAGTGCAGTTCCTTATTTACACTTCATGCAGCTGGATCATTTCTTGACAAAGTTGTCTCATTTTTCACTGCCATTCAACACAGGCATGACTTCACCCAAGTGGCTGCAATCTTTCTATTTCAGATTGGCTAGACTACAAACTAGCAGACAACAGTCCCCCAATTTAGGATGACACTCAAAGCCAGCTACTGGACATTGTGATATTACCTACTTCTGAAGCCCAATCAATGCAATAGTTAAAGTTCTGTCTGTTGAGGATAATGACTGTTACCCCCTTGCACTGTTTGATATGCCCCAACTATAACAACATTGTCATTCTGTTGGGAATACCAACCTAGGTAAAACAAAACTAACCAACATCCTCAAATGAAGACATATTGTACCTGATACCATGTCAAACAACCGTGATCTGCTCTTTCAAATCATTGTTGAGATCCCAGAAATGGATGGGCATGTATGTGGATGGGAACTGAGTTCTGTTTATATTGAACAACATACTACACTGTTGTTGGCTTGGAATCCCATTGAAGATGTACAACATATCCTCAAACATCACCCATCTAAGGACGATCTGTTATCTGCGCCAGTCAATCAAATGGGTTGCACTGCCAAACTAATATTTACTGAGAAGTAGACTGTTGATTGATGGTGGAAAACACAGGTGAGTTGCCTTGTAATGACTGAGATTGTATCTTTTCAGATCTTCCAATATATTTTGGTGAGTTAGACTATCAGTGTATGTCAAAGCATGTCAGAGAGAGTGTATCAGAGGGATCATACCACAGTGAGCATACCAGTGCATGTCTGAGAGTGAATGACAGAGAGTGCATGTGACAGAGAAGATATCAGAGAGAGTATGGCAGAGAGAGAGTATCAGAGAAATCGGGACAGAGGGAGCATGTTAAAGAGTGTTAGGGAGAACATGTCAGAGAGAGTGTGTCAGAGAGAACATGTCAGAGAGAGAATGTAAGAGAAAATGTGTCAGTCAGCACCAGAGTCACATTGTCAGAGAGAGGCTGTCAGAGTGAGCATCAGAGATCATCTCAGAGAGCATCAGAGTTAGATTGGGAAAAATTGCATGTCAGAGTTCCTTTGTGTCAGTGGGGATAGTACGTCAAGGATGTCTGTGCCAATGTTGACAGAATTTCACTTGACATCAGAACCTCATTACTTATTGCTAACATCTCATAGGTACCTTTCCCTGATGAATCAGCAGTTGTCTACATTATACATGGCTGCGACATAACTATGAGGCTGTCCATGCTAAGTGGTGACTAAACAGCGTCACCTGTATATCTCAGTATTGGAAACCTCTCTAATTTGAATAAATAATCTATTAAGACAAACAGAATAATACTTGTCATGCTACTACAAAAATGTCCAAACAGACCAAAAACCAACACCAGTTGGTTTTGCACTTTTGATTATATTTCAACTTGATTACACGCTCGAGAGGAGCCAGCACAGGGTACAATAGCTGTTCAGTGTGCAGATGGCCACACTTGTCACACATTGTCCTGAATGATGTCATTTGTTGCAGGATACTCTGAGCAGTACGTCATAAGTGGGGTGTACGATAGTTGGTGGCCTTGATCCGAGATATGACTGGATGTCATACCTGGAATTGCTTGACAGTTCTGGTACCGCTATCCTCGATGAAACCTTCATCTGACAACAAAGACCACTGTGGAGGTGGGGCTGTGAACATTAGCCAACTCACAACATTTTGCAGATCGTGACAGAGGTTATTATTTACTTAATTGCATGAATCTTAAGTGGTTGCACTAGCTACTGAAGTGCTTATTGAAAGATCACACCTGGGAATGGATTGTTGGTTTTCTGAATGATATCGATGGCCAGGAAAAAGGTGTGGAACAGATAGATGAACAAATCTCCATGATTCCATGCATCTCTACCACATCCTGGTAGGGAGACAAACTTACCTGCGTCAAACAATGTAGCAGAGCTGAGTACAAAGACACCATAATGGTCTGGCTTCCAGCACTTGCCCCTCTTCTTAATGTGCATTCCAATCACGGTAAGTTTATCAAATCTGTCACCAAGTTCATAGTGGTTGCCAGCTACCACTTCCACACTCAAACTACACTCAAATACCTGCTCAATGCACTAAGTGGCATCAGCGGCAACCTCCACATCCTCCTGTCATACAACAACATGCATGAGCAAGATATCGACAAATGATTGTATTCTCCGCTATCTTCAATGTACTGGGGAAATGTATTCTGCCAATAACAGTGACCCACAATGATTTGAAGTGGCTCATGAAAACCTCATCAAGGATAGTGAGTGGGTTTCAAATCATGTTAACACTGTTCTGTGAATGTCACCCTGGCAAACATACCAATTTCAGATCAAGTTAAGAGTCAGTATTCTTCTGCATATGATTAAATCACATTCCCACCTGGCAAAGCAAAATATATGCAGAATGCTTCTTCTGCAGAATACTCAGGTAACCAATAAATTATCGCCCCATTCAATACCTCATATCAACAGTATGATGACCAAAACCATCACAATTGCAACAGTGATATTTGCAAAGGGTATCACCATATCACAGTGTATTGATAATCTGATATTCTAAGTGTTGACATTTCATGTGGATTCAAGTGCCACGCTAGACCAACTGACCTCACGAACACATGCACTGGGAATGCACGGTCAAACGTAACTCCAAGCGAATGGCATTACCGTCACCATATGGCATCATAATAATCTAAATTCAGCAGTACTTCAAACACAAGATGTATGCACAGACAACATTATTTGTTTTGCAATATTTTGAAAGAAGGAGATCAACCACCATGAAATCATGGTTGGGTACAGAAATGAGGATATTGCACTGCCAAACAGTTGTATTCCTTTCCCTTTTACAATAGAATTGGGAAAGAGGAAGCCAATACTAATGGGAATGTAATGTGGCAGACATTACATTACTATCTATTGCTGGTAGAGGATTTGAAGTATTTATTGTCTGTAATCCCATACAGAACCAATGCAAGGATAAATTGTTGAGATGCACTGCACAGAGTATGATACATTGAAGATGCTTGTTCGAATCTTACACCTGTACAACATGTTGTGAGTAGTAAAGCTGACCAATATTTACTCAACCAGAATGTATCTTTCACAACAGATAGTATGATATACATGATGGCTAAGATATGTTGATCTCAACAAGTATACCTGGAATCCGGAGTGAGCACATATAAGCGCCACCGTTTGTACCTGACAGAGCAATATCAGAACAAGAATCCTTGTCAGTGTCACACATGTTGGTTAGATCTATGACAGCAAGAATTGTCCAGTCATCTCACAGTATACTTGTTGTTGAGCTGATTGGAAGTACGGATATCACTATGCCAAGGACTATGATGTAACTTGCCTCTTTTGTAGTTAGCACCATTAGTCATCGATCGACCTTATGTCGATGCGACATGTCTCATTACACGATCCAATAGACACACCTTCGCATACGCCCGCACACACTCGACTACTCGAGCGCACGCCACCGTACAACAGGTTATGAGCCTTTGCGTTTAAAACAGGAACAGTCGATCAATACTTCCATTTTCATTTGTCCTGTGGACATCGTCACGGAGAAGCGTCTCCACAAGCTAAGCAATTACCCCGCACCCCGCCGTACATCTGACGGCGGCCGCTGGACATCACCCATACAGCCGGAGAGACTACAATAACTGACGATTGCGATACATGATGAGTTCGACTACAATCACCATCACCAAGTTCAATGGCACGAACTACGCACAATGGGCAACCGAGATGGCCCTACTGCTCGAGCAGAAGCAAGTGTATGGTATCATCAAAGGATACGACGACAAGCCGGAAGAGCCAGCAGCAAACGCGACCGCTACAGAGAAGGCCACTTTCAAAGACAGGATGAATCGCCATGGTGTTGCCAGATGGACTATCCTACTGGGCATGGAGCCCAGGATCCAAGCGGAATACACGGTCGTCGACGATGCGAAGACACTTTGGGAGAAGCTAGCATCAGCCTACAAGTCAAAGCTAAAGCTCAACATCTTCGAGATTAGAGAAGACCTTTGGAGCATCAAGCTACAGGACTGCGGAGATGTTGACAATTACGCATCGCGGATCGATCGCAAAGTCAAGGATTACAATCTCTGCGCAGGACCGACAGCACCATCGACCACTGACACTGATGCCGATACGGACTCTGCAAAGACAATCGCCAAGATGAGTGAGCAGGAACACATCTTCTACCTCCTTCGTGGGATCCCAAGGAACGACGAGTGGAAAGTCTTCCTGGAGCTCATGATGGACCAAAACGCCACGATGACCGCCACGCCCGATGAGATAGTCACCAAGCTCATCGAAAAGGAAGCTGCAATCAAGAGAGAGAATGGGCTCGCTCCAGAAGCTCTGCTCTTTGCAAAGAAGGGTGGCAAAGGTGGTGGTGGTAATGGCGGTAAAGCCGGTAAAGTCGGCAGAAATCCAAAGAGGGACAAGAGAGATGTTAAGAGAGATAATAAGGGAGACAAAGAGAAGGATTTCCGGAAGTGCTTTCATTGCCAGCAGTGAGGGCATACCACCGAGAACTGCTTGAGCAAGCAACGCGGCAATCCTCCTAAGTCTGCCGACACTGCAGCAAAAGCATCGACTGAGACTATTTCGATCAAGAACTATTGGACGGTGGCCAGCTGATGTTCTTCGTCCAGTGATTGGTTCATCGATTGCGGATGCACGACTCAAATCTCCGGCCATCAATCAATGTTCATCACCTACACCGATTATCCTCCGAATACGAAGAAGGTGAAGGGATACAATGGGCTCACATCGTTTGCATCCGGATATGGAAGTGTTGGGTTGACTTGCCAGCTGCCAGATGGAAAGACGGAAACAATCATACTCCAAGAAGTGGTGCATTTGCCGGGGTCATTCAACCTCATCTCACAGTCTCAGATCATGGACAAGGATGTCAAAGTCGAACCGGTGAATCACTACGGTCTCAACCTCTACAATCGCCAGGGCAAGTTGATTGCCACTGCACCTCAGGTCGATGGGCTATTCGTTCTGGATCGAGCCCTGGAATCGACCAAATACACCAATATCGACGACAGCTTCCTGCTGGCACATAAGACGACTGGGCATGCATCTCTGCACGATGCAGAGAAGCGGATGTTATGGCACCGCTGTTGGTCTAAAGGCTTTTGAGATCTTGCCAACGATCACCGATGCTCCGAGAATGACCGGGAAGTGCGATTGCGAGTGCTGCATCAAGTGCAAATTAGCTCGAAAGCCCTTTACTCCGAATACAACCTCCCGTGCCACAGAGCCACTGCAGCTAGTGCACTCGGACATATGCGGTCCCCTGGAAACAGCCATCGGAGGAGGTCGATATATGCTGCTCTTCATCGACGACGCCACGAGGCATACAGATGAGTACATATTGAAGTGCAAGTCGGAAGCCCTTGAGAAATTCAAAGAATGGAAGGCTCTTAGAGAAAAGGAGTCGGGCAAGCAAGTGAAGCGATTTCGTACTGATGGAGGCGGTGAGTATACCTCCAAGAAATTCGCAGAATACCTAAAATCAGAGGGCATACTAAAGGAAACGACTACGCCCTACACTCCTCAGTCTAATGGAGTCGTCGAACGGGCGAACCGCACGATCATGGAACGCGTACGATGCATGCTGGACGATGCCGGACTTTCGAACAAGTACTGGGCATTTGCAGTCTCAGTGGCGGTCTATCTCAAGAACCGCACTCCGACACGCTCAGTGGTTGGTAAGACTCCGTACGAGGCCTGGCATGGATTCGGAAAGAAGCCATCAATGAAGCATTTCCATGTGTTCGGATGCTTGGCTTTCGTGCACTTTCCGAAAGAGAAACGAAAGAAGCTGGATTACAGAGCCACTCCCGGCATATTCGTTGGCTACAGCATATCGACTATACAGTACTTCGTATACCATCCATTGGCCAAGACGCTTCACTGCTCCCGAGATGTGGTATTCAGCGAAGGAAAGCGGTACACAGCACCGAATGCTGCTGACGAAGCGATCTTGAACGAGCACTTCTACAGAGATGTCATCGAGGAACGCAAACCCAACCCCACAGAGAAGCAACCATCTGAACGTCAAATGGAGGAGTCATTGAACCATGAATCACCTCCGAAGCCGAAGAAGCAGTAACGACAATTGGCTGGCCTTGAGTCGTCACTTGGAGATGCATGGAAGCCGTCGGCCGAAGGAAGTCACCGAAACCGCGGTGGCAAATTGGCAGAGTCTGCACAATTGGCTCTCGAAGATGAGGAATTCGAGGATATGATTCCCATCTATGCTGCAGCTGCGATCTCCAACGATCATGAGGATGGCATCGACGATCCAAAGTCTTACAAAGCAGCAACCGAGTCTCCGCTCGCCGAGAAATGGGATACGGCGATGAAAGAAGAGTTAGATGCAGTTGGTCAGCATCAAGTCTTTGGAGATTTCGTGGAGCTTCCGGAAGGCAGAAAGGCTTTACCAAGTCACTGGGTATACAAGATCAAGCGCGATGGAGCAGGCAATGTGCAGCGGTTCAAGGCCAGGCTAGTCTGTGGAGGAAATCACCAAATGAAAGGCATCGACTGCCAGGCTACGTATGCACCAACTGCTCGCTTGGGCCACGTCAGGCTGGCACTCGCGATCGCCGCCAAGTACAATCTCGAGATCCATCAAATGGACGTCTGCATGGCTTTCTTGGGAGTCGACTTGGAAGAAGAGATCTATATGCACCCACCACAGGGATATTTTGATTTGGTCCAAACAGCGAGATTAACAAAGACTTCGTGGAAGATGGTACTCCGCTTGAGAAAGTCTCTTTATGGCCTGAAGCAGTCTTCGCACGTTTGGTACGGCACTTTTAAGGACTTCGTGATCTCGATTAGATTCCAGGCATCACGTTTCGACGGAGGACTGTTCGTGCTCCATAATAAGGATCAAGACATAGTCGTTGCCGCGGTCGTTCTGTACGTCAATGATCTCCTTATCATTCCTAATGAGGGCTTGATTGGGCAGATCAAGGACCAGGTGAAGAAGAGGTTCCGGATGCATGATCTCGGGAGTGTCTCCTTCTATCTCGGCATGAAAATCGAACGCAATCGGGAGCATCACACGATCGACATCCATCAGCACAGCTACATTCGGACGATCTTGGCGAAGTTCAGAATGGACGAGTCCAGACCAGTTGCCACGCCAATGGCGATGAAGCTTCACAAGAGGAAGCCCGACGAAGAAGCCTGCGATCCGACCATATACCAGTCGATGATCGGAAGCCTCATGTACGCGATGACCGCCACTCGGCCTGATATCGCAAATGCCATCGGAGTTCTCAGCCGGTACAATCACGAACCGAGCAATGAGCATATGATAGCTCTCAAGCGAGTGTTCCGGTACCTCAACGGCACGAAAGACTGGTGATTGCGTTTCGGAGGAGCATTTGGAGGAGCACTGGGAGGAGCACTCGGAGGCGCACTGGAAGGAGACAGCGCACTTAGATGTTTTGTCGATTCGGACTATGCTGGATGCCCGGATGACTATAAATCAACGAGTGGACTGGTCGTCACCTTCGGAGGAGCGGTTGACTGCAGATCGAGAAAACAGAAGTCGACTGCCCAGTCCACGACCGATGCCGAATACTATGCCTTTGGAGTAGGCTGCATGAGACTCACACAGATCTCACATCTCTTGAACGAGCTCCGCGTCCCGACTATCCCTCACGTGTTCTCCGATTCACATTCACTGATCGCGAGCATCAAGAACAGAATCTACCGCGGAACAGCAGTTGCACACATTGCGACAAAGTACTATCTTGCTGCAGATATGGCTAGAGACGGAGAGATCGACTTGAGCTACGTACCAACTGCTGCGATGCTCGCCGACTGCTTCACATAGCCACTGCCGAAGCCCGCCTTCTTGAAGCAGTGTGCTGCAATGGGAATGATTGAAATTGGACTCGGGAATGGCCTCGGAAATGGCCTCGGTAGGCTAAGAAATGCTTGCGGGAATGGTTTCGGAATTGGAATTTGAAATGGCATCGGGAATGCCGTGGGAAAGCAAATTGATTGATTGGGCACGTTTGTTTCGAGGAGATCCAGAATGTTTGATTGGCTCCTCTTCTCCTTTGTTTACTGTTTTGTTGAAACGGACGTGATAGCTGTCCTGGAGGAGTGTTGAGCTGATTGGTAGTACGGATATCACTATGCCAAGGACTATGATGTAACTTGCCTCTTTTGTTGTTAGCACCATTAGTCATTGATCGACCTTATGTCGATGCGACATGTCTCGTTACATGATACAGTAGACACACCTTTGCATACGCCCGCACACACTCGACTACTCGAGCGCACGCCACCGTACAATACTTGTCACTGCCATGTGTAACCGAGCTGGGATTGTGGGAGACCATGTTAGAGCCACACTGGTCTGAGCCAGATTTATCAGATCCAGGATAACCAGAGACTATGTGAAAGCTCACTTTCATAGCCAGAATTGTCAGTGACCATGTCAGAGCCACACTTGTCAGAACCACATTTTCAGACACTAATATCAATTATGTGTTACCAGTTGTAAGCATTCTGTTTGTTACAATGTTCCAATATCAGCAGCCATGCCTATTGAAGATAGTCTGGACAAAGGTATCTGGATTCAGAAGAATACTAGCCAAAATATTACTACAGAGGGAAACTGCAGTGGAAGAACAACCCAGTAGAGTAGTGGATATAACTCCAAACAAGTTTGTTGAGTTCAAGATACAGCTATTGGATGCTAATATTGAAGCTACATCCTTAAGTATCACTAATAGCATTCATGGAGCACATGACAGTATCCTCTCAAATAAGCCACTGCCATCTACAAAGGAATTTTAAATCAACTTAGTCAAAGTTCAAAGCTTGGCAGGACATGATAGGTTTCCTATAGCTTCCAATAAATACCAAACACTGCAGAATACACTTCCAAACCGAAACCTTTCATGTTAAGAACCATATATCACAATGAATTTGGTACATGTGTTCCAACAACAATTTTACAACTGTTTCAGCATGGCTTCATACCAGAAAGTTAAAGAGATATAATGATTTTGTACCATGTCAATTATACTTAACAAATTCTCCAGCCTTATAACAGATGTACCAGACTGGACCATATGGAGGAGACACTGCTATATCTTGTACTTTAAAGCAGGAAAAATAATGAGTCTACAAAGGTTCTCTGTCTACTATCGGCTACTGATAAGTTACAAACTATGTATTGAACATTTCTTTTGCATCTCAAGAGTTGTTGGGATAAGCCTTGTGGTACTGTGTATTACAGCAAGTATATTACTGAGAGAAATGGATCTCTGTGGAGTATACTGATTCATTGAATTAATCTTGCTTCAAAATGCATTAGTAGATTCCAACATTCTCAACCTGGAATATCTGTACTACTCACAAATTGATGATGTCTGGGGACACATCATTGCAGAGTGGGTGTTCTTTTTCAATAACCATACACTCCTCAACTGTATAATTGTTATATATCTGAATGGTGGATTGCATTTCTGTTAATCATTTCACAATGCTATTCCTGTTGTCAATCTGTAACTTGACTACCTGGTAGAATATACCCATGCAAACCCAAGAATCATAGAACAATCAGACAACATCTGAATCCAATATATGGAAGGCTAAGAGAATGACCTTATTATGTTGGTTTCAGGAATAAGTTCCATCATTTCAGATATTATTGTTCAGCTGGACTCCACCAAATCAGATCGTCCAATTTCAGCCATATCTGCAAGCAGGACGAACAGTATCTACATTTATGAGATGTGAAAGATAATTCAAAAGAAGCAATTAAACTTCGAACAAAGGAATATGTAGGGGTCATTTCAGTAGTATACAATCATCAGCATGCCGGAGCTGATTGCATAAACCAATTTATCCTGGGTATTATACAGACTTGTAACAATACAGCTGAATGTAACGTATCTACACCTTGGTAACCTACATTCTATATAGTTGGCCTGCCACAAGTACTAGAACCTTGGAGAAAAGTTTATCTAAATATGTATGCATATAATGCCTTGAATCCTACTATGGAATTATATCCTCCCAATCACCCTCTCCAGTAATATTCTGGGCTAGGTACCTGAATTCACGTTTAGAAGACTAATATGATGTAGATTTTATTTGTTTGAAATATAGTCAGATCAACACAATTGGTACAATACAATGCTGTATTGTATGGAGTTGATAGACTATGGCTTGTAAACAATTGTGTGGATTTGAATACATACTGGACTGTATATTAATTAGAATGGCTCAATTAAGATGTACAAAATTAACAGAGTTTATTACATCCAAATTATTACTCCAAGAATGTATGGCTCAATATTGGACTTTTACTTTTAATGGGCATGTTGATGAGACCTATAGTCCAAGTAGCTGTAACATGTGAATGACCTTAAGGCTTATGTTGGTAGCATCCCAAAGACAACTCTAAACTGTCCACATTATGTGAGTATTCTGTTTAACAATTTCAGAATTATGCAAAGTATCTGAAAGTTGTCTTCATGTATCATAGAGTAGTTTGCATTGCATTCTGTATGACTAGAGGTATCTGGAAGCACCTTGAAAATTCGGTGTGGCATTTCAGAGTTGCTGAGTTGTTCAGTTATGACTTTCAAATTATGCATTCAGGAATACCAAACAATATGATTGTATTATCTGAGAGTACTTTGCATTGTGGCAGAGGAGTCTGAGAGAATTTTGTATTACATCAGAGTACTGGTGGGGCTACCAGGAGTATCCAGGAATTGGGCATGTAGCTTCTGGATGGTTTTTCATTAGGCAGATGTATATTGTTCACTTATCTTATACAACATCTAGTAAGAATCACCTGTAGATTATATCACAATATTTACTACACATGATTCCAAAAGGCATTCAAGTTCTGTCCACCCTTACAGCTGAGTGGAGATGCTGGTTCATAATACCCCAGGGAATGGTACACCCATACTTGCCATCGCATAGTGTCCAAACAAGAACAATATGGAGCTCATTATGCAATCAATAGAAGATGTACTAATACCACAGGTTCGAAAAGCTGATACCGATGGTGATATTGTACCAGCGCAGTTAATACGAATGGGTAACAAAGCCAACAAAGCCAACAACTCCAACAATGCCAACAATGCTAAAAAGCCAATAATGCCAATAAAGCCAACAAAGCCAACAAAGCCAATAAAGCAAATAAAGCCTAGAACTTTAAAAAAGTTAATAATGCTAACAAAACTGCAGCTGAAGGTGATTGCAGTTCAAAAATTAACCAACCAGAATATTGAAACTAGTAACAACTGGGTACAGGAACAACAAGAAATGTACACAGTTCCTGAGGAAGCACAACTATCTGAACGCAAAATGGTACCACAAGGTACCAATGTAGTCAATATCTGATAATATCAAAATTGGAAGCTTTATGGTTTACAACTTGCCACACTTCACAATTAAATAGAATCTGAGCATATTCAAGAACCACAAACATTGTGACCAAAGGATTTGATCTTGTGCAGAGGACAGCGTGGGATGAAATTATAGTTCCAATTCCGGATGTCAATACATCAGTGGACATCAACTGCAAAGAGACAAGTAACTCTGATCGAACATAAGCAATGCTTAATATCTTGGCATAACTGGTATTTTGACCATTTAGACATCAAGATTTACACTCCTGTTAAATTTGCTTACATTCATATCACATCCTAACTACTAATCCAAAGATAAATATAGAATTGAATGTGAGATTTTTGACTTTCGGGTTGCATCATCAACACTGCCATAAGATGGATGCTATGCAGAGCAAGATAACAGTGGTACTAGAAAACTATTTTGGTATTCAGCAGAACTGAAGGCCATTGAATGTACTCGTATCAGCATTTGAACATTGAATATATGACCAAGTGTCTTTATCGTCGGGAAGAGTGGAAATTGACTATACGCTGTGCAATGTGCACTGCGACAGATGCGCAGCATATTGCCAGCTTCCCATGGACCACTAGGCAACACGCAGCCTATCGTCATGAAATGTTTGTTCACCGAGACCTGCGGGGCGCCGTCTGGAATTTCATCTGGCTGCGTCACAGAGGTGGACCTGTCCCGTTCTTTAATGCTTGTAGTGTTCTCTATTATACTGGTACTATACACACTATCACTGCAAGTCTGCATAAGAGTATGCTGGAGATTGAAAGCCTGCTCTAATGCCTGCTTGATAGCCTGCTTGATAGCCTGCTTGATAGCCTGCTTGATAGCCTGCTTGATAGCCTGCTTGATAGCCTGCTTGATAGCCTGCTTGTTAGCCTGCTTGTTAGCCTGCTTCAGAGAACCTCACTTTGGGATGAGTAGAGTTTTCCATGGGAAGCTTTTTGCGGATGGCAAGCTCTGTCTTTGTGGAAGCTTTGGTTAATAGATGGTTCTTAGTCAGTGCAAGCTTTGGCTGAATAAAGCCTCTAGGTGAGTAGAAGCGTTAATGCTAACATTGTCGTGTCCAACTTACTTGGCCGAGTGCTTCTGGTACTATGATTGCCATGATTGACACTATCACAATCGCCATCATCACCATTGCTATAATCATCATCGCCATCATCAGCATCAACCCCAGAGCAAATACACGCACATACACCCACAATTGGTGGGATCAAGGCAGCAGATTCCACTCAAACATCTCATTCAGAGATCTGCTGTCCCCAAAATCTAATTACCTACCATTCCTTCAGAATGCAAGGCTGCAATTGTTAACATGATGACCATGAGGCATTGTGGGGTCTCGTCACTGTGGCCATACAAAACATCATGTTCAGACTACGATATCGACTAATGTTATGATTCCTGCCACCATATGCCACTCACCACCTGCCACCTGCCACCAGGCACCTGCCTCCGTGGGACTGATGCCTGCGACTCAGCAAGTCTCTAGATCGAGCACCCAGGAGCATACAATCATATAGTCAAGTGTGATTGGATGTGTCATAGTACTTCAGGGTGTACTTGGGAGAGTGGAGCCAAGGAGGCTAGGAGTGTGTCATCGAGGGTAAAATAGAAGTGTACTTGAGAACATGCCTGGGAGTGTACTTCAAAGAATCTTGAGAGCATACTATGAACATGCAGTCAGGCAGACAAGGAGTGTGCCATCGAGCGCAATCCAGAGCATCCTTGAGAGCATGCTCAGGAGGATGCTTCAGAATCTCTTCACAGCATACAGGGAGCATATAGTCCTGCAGACTGGGAGTGCACAATTGAGTGGAACTGGGAGCGTTCTTAAGAGCATGTTCGGGAGTCAGCTTGAAAGCATACTGAGAGCTTACTTGGAATGTACAGTCAACCAGGCTTGCAATTCGGAGTGTCTTTGAGAGTATGCCTGGGATTGTACTTGAGAACGTCCTAGGGAGTATTCTTGGGAATGCACTCGGAGTGTACTTGAGAGAGTCTTAAGAGCTTCCTTGGGAGCGAGAGTCAATCAGGCTGGTAGTGTACAATGAAGTGCAATCAAGAGTGTACTTGAGAGCATAGTTGGGAGTGTGCACTGAAGTGTATTTGGCCATTTCGTTTCTTGTTCAATACAGCATAATGTATCGTATCAAGCACAGATGATTACATCCACATCATAGTATTCAAGTCAACGTGCATGTCCAGAGGACCTCATAGCACCACTCATGAAATATGCTATGGATTAACCTCCCAAAAACAGCTTCTCTATGAGTTATGTGTCACATAAGGTCATTGTTCCCGGTGATTCTAACATAGCCTGCGGCCACCATAATCTTATCCTGAGCAGTTACATTCTGCAATGCTGTTTCTATCACATCCTGCAGGCAGGTGTGAATTGCCTACACAGTATATATATTTAACCAGATGCCTGAGAATTATATTACAGAATCTAACCTGATTAATTGGTCAACTCCACTGGAGTTATTGTTTATTAGTAGCAGCTGGTTAACTGATTAGGGTGATTTTACCTCCCTATAAGTAATCAGCAGAGCACTGATGTCCATTGACCCTTCCAGCTCAGAATATTAAATAGTTAAATGTATACAATTCCTTATCTATTTCAATGTTGAGTATGTTCAGTTCTGGCTGATCTCTGTCAATTCTAGCTATAGATAGATCATCTACATGATAGGCTGATACCATATAAATAATGGAGTGTATAAGGAAACCGTAGAGCTATTTAAAGTCAACTTCCAAAAAAAGAAATATCTGACAAATAGATAGCTTGTCATATCAGTAACTTCATACCAATGTTTTAAAAGTCCATCTCTATTTGCAGGTTTACACTATACACCAACATATTCCATAAACGTGAGTTCATCAATCTACATATCAAATAGCTCTGTGCCAATGAGGATATCGAGTAAAATTGCAAACAGAACTTGAAAAAGTAGTGAGTAATCTGAAAGTTTTGAGGTTTCTTATTTCTGTTGCACAACATTAATATCTTTGGGTATTCTCATCACATCTATATGTTCAGATGAATGAAATCATCAACTGCTAACATTAAAATCAATGTTAACATTAACTGTGTTTCGTTTGGTTTCTAACTCTGCTGTTTTCTGATCCCAGAGTATTGAATGACATAATTGGATGTTTTTTTCTTGTATTTGAGTCTATCTAAATGCATAAAACATTACATTTCTCATATGGTGTAGCTTGTATTTGCCTGCAATTGAATTGAATATTTCTTGTAAAAACATACTAAATACTTCACATCAGTAGAAAAATATATCACTTAAAAGCAATATGTTAATCTTCAAAACTTTGAGATGGCTCAATTGCATTTCTGGCTGCCATCAGACCAAGCTAATTGATGTTGAACACTCTGAGGGTACATTTCTGTGAATCTGAAAGCTCTTGTAGTAGTGAATGGACATTCAGGGTGCTGTAGAATTTAGCTTATGGAAAGTTCAAATTTTGAAGCAATAGAAATCTCTTCTTTGAATTCCCCAAGTACTCTAAACTTTGAATTTTGTTCTGCCAGTGGTAGTATGTAGTGTCCATAAGTATTTTGTCTGTTCAATTAGTCATATTATAAATTTGTATGGCATAATCCCCATAAAACATATTATATTAAAATATTGGATGCATTGTCTATTAATGTTTGTATATTTATAAATATATTGTGGATCTGGCTGCAGTTAATCTAGGAGCACAATCGGATATAAATATTGTGGGTAAAATCAAGCAGATTTATAGTTTCACTGAATGGTAATTACCGAGTATTTTTTAGAATAGACTTGGTGGGGTTGATTGTATACACTTTAAGGTGGCAATCAAGTGATCATTAACAATATACTTGAAGGGTGTAATCTAAAGAACTTAGAGTTGCACATGGGTGTTGTGAATAAGGAAGATTGGTGATATACTTGCAGGCCACACATATGTTGATTTGAACAAATACATAGATGCTATGATATAGCACAGATAGCGATGTTCCATCAAGATGATATTAATTATGCAACTGAATGCATCAAGTGGGTGATCTGTAAGATGTATTTAGATGCAGTGATTTAGTCAAATTGAAAGTGAAATTGGAAGGAGCCTGTCTGACTTTAGTCAACATGGTGGCAATCAAAAGAAAAAGATATGTGTAATTATTAAAGACTTAAGGTCTCAGTTAGTTCACTAAGTTGAAAATGTAACCTGAGTGGATATATTCTGTATACATCTGGGGAACCTGGAGGAAGTCAATCTAAAAATAGTGAATTTGGTATAAGATCTGATGGATACTAACATTCAATGTAATTCTATATTTAAAATGATGAAATTGGAGATGGTAGAGGATAACAAGGTATACCAAGAAACGAGAAATGTGAAACTGGCTGGAAGTAGAAGATATTTGATTATGACCATAGAATACACTCAGTATTACCTCATAATCATAGGATAGGGAGGTAATGTGCATTGGTTTCACTTTGCTGACTGAGAAGATATGATACTGATAGATGGGAAACAAAGTAATAGGAGATGGATATAAGATGAGATTGGGCAAATCATTGTGAGATACTGGCACTTGGAGGATTTTCCAGTCTGTAGTCCAGATATCTATATCTGATATAGCAGCAAAAATTGCACATTGTGCTACTAGAACATTTAATCTGGATGATTTGATTTCAAATAACGAGGTTTTCAAATCTGATTAGAAATATGATACCTCTCAGTTCCTTCAGCTTTCTATATACATTCATATTATTCTCATCTCTATTCCCCATCTATCATGTTTTGGCTTACAATTCAATTATTACCAGAATGCCTGAATTGAAGGTTTCCCATTCTACCTTCTTATACCATTACCATAGGTTTACAATCAGTATTCCATTCACCCAAGATTGACTGTTTTCTGCATCTAGCATCCCTTACTCCACACTTAGAATGGGAATTTAAACAATATGTTCAGTATCATATCCTAGCATACCACTCAATTGTTTGCCTGTCTCTAGCTGGAACTCTATGTATACAATAGTAAAGCAAACCCTCATTACATTGTTACAATAATTATCTGAAGTATCTATAGTACCTTAGCTCCTATCACACTACACTCTAGATTGACTACCTCTAGTTTAATTATCTTCACATTAACCACCACGATTTTGACTTTTCAATACTTATTATTATAGTCTCCAATCAAATCTGAAAGTTTTGTCATCACAGTGTCTCACTGTATTACTATGTTTGCTCGATTATGTCTTCTATGTACAACTCCAAACCAGCCCAATTATGGCTTTCCAGTTCACCTGTACATTTAGACTATCATAGCCTTCAAGTGCATTTCTAAGTTGACTTGATCATCATGTTCAGAATTATCTCTATGATTACATAATTCTCATCTCCATTGGGATGTTTGATATTACACAATGTCTGTCTGCACGTACAGCAGTATGTCTACTTGATTATGATCGCCAAGGATATCTCTGGGGTTTCTCAATTACACCTTACAAGTTTATCACTTAGTTTATATAACTAGAGTCTACAAGTGTATCTCTCAGTTTGCTCAATTATATCCCCCAAGTGCACACCTGTATAGACTTGATTATATCTTCCAAGTATACCTCTATACTCTCTCAATTGACATCTCCCGATGTACATCTGATTGCATCCCTCTAGTATCTACCGCCAGCTGACATAGATTGTATGTATATAGGTAGACATATAGATAGATATATAGATATTTAGATGTATTGAGACAGACAAGTTGAATAAACGAGTGTTAAAACTATTCAATACTGGATAGTATATGCAATATCCAGAATGCACCAGCAGCACATCCTAAGATTATGATATTTCTTCCTTGTTGCTCTCTAACATTGTATTATACTCCAATGCTTGTTACTTCCGATCTCAGATACTCTTTAGAGTGTTAACAGCACTACTTTATCTTTCCAGATTTGATACCAGTAGTCCCCAGTACACCTCCAGACTAGTGTATGGGTCTATTTAACTTGGAGATTTGTCAAAGGTAAGATTATAGTCCAAGAACTCTGATATACTCCTAGAAACTCTTAGTGTCCAAAAACAATTTTGCTGACATTGGTTTGTAGTTTTAAATTTGAGTATGTATGTTGTACTATCCCTGCAATTTCATTCGAGTCTTGGGGATATAGCAGTAAAATATATGCATTCCAGATTAATAGTGCTGTATTAACATTTCCAAACCTTGATTATTGCATCTGAGCATTACTATCTCAACTCCCACTGTTACACTAAGACTTTACTTTACAGCTAATCCTCTAAGCTTAACTGAGGAAATCTGATATTCAATTCTTGATGATATACAACCATTCACCTTTTCAATCAAGTCTTGATTAGTTTTGGCCATGTCATTGAAACTTTGTAATTTCCTCAGCTAATCATATCCCACCTGGATAAGTAGTACCATACTGAAATATTTAAGACATTAATGTTTCCAGCTTGGCTTCAATATGAAAATGTCTACTATCTCGGTGTGACTCCACTTCATCTCCTACTGTTTAATCTCATCTCCACCGATCAATGCAATAATCCGAAAATTGTTTCCACTTTGCATTTCTCTGTTAGATTTTCTATTCTCTCTGCCATATAAGTGTAGTTGTAGGATAAGTGATAATAAATATATCCTGCTGAGATGGATAACATCAGATCTGTCTCTCCCAGACATTACAACTGACCACTGAACGTCAATATAACATTAAAACCTCTATCTCACCTCGAAAATCCCCTTCAAAGATAAATTCCATCAATTAGGACCTCCATATTTTGAATACATCCACCTGGGGGTGGTTCAGACTAATAGCATATGATTCGAATTCAATCACTCTAGTATTCAAAATGTACAGGCTAACAATTTCTCTTTCTGGGACATCATATGTTGTCAAGTTATCCCAAACCTTGAAAGTTACAATGAAACTTCAATCCAATATCTTAACTTCAGTTACAGCGGAAAACACAATAGTTATATTCAGTTCTGATGATCTGAGTGTTTTCGATTAGATTGCTCCAATTTTGTATTATTTTTATGTAGTTATACAGTTGTCCAATCTAAGTATTCCAGTCTTAAAGGTGGTTGATATTATAGAGATTGTATCAAAATGGGTATTACTGGGTACAAATATCCAGGCTTTGACTGTTGCAATTAACTCTAAACAACTTAACATTCACACATGGATGACAAATTCATATTTGATGCTCACTTCTTCAAATCTCAACATGTATACTCAGAGCACTCAGTACAGTAAGCTATATTTCTATTGTTTTACATAATCACTTCCATTTTGAGTAAATCTTTGTAATCATAATAGACAGCAGTACTGACAAGACAAATCATCCTAACCTATTGCATTACACTTGGAATGTAGTAACTCATTATTAGGAGCAGTTAGATGCAGAATCACATCTATATACTACTGATGTTCAAAGCTCCAACTGCTACTATATGAGTGTTACCGGGTGTTTGGAACAATTCGAGACTGTCGCTTCGTATCCCAGTCTGGGTCCAAACATAGCTGATTCCAAATTGGCGGTCTGGGTGATCAATATACCTGAAAGTTATTTCGAGTATGGTTCAATGGAAATTTCTCGACTCATCAGGATTGGGTATGTAATCAGCGGGTTGTCCAGCGGGTCCATCTGTAAATGCATATACTGCTCAGGTTTTTGCTGTTTGAAAATAGTATCTTATCAAAATCACTTATTCGGCATCCAGAAATGTATTTTTGCATGCTTTGCAGTTTGTGATATCAATTATTTTGTAATCTGGGTTTTTCTGATCATATTTCTTATTTGTGCCTTTAAAGGCAGTCGATAGTTCTGTCATGAGCTCAAATATCTGCACGACGCCTTTATTACCCACTATGCAAGACAAAACATCGTTGATGCTCCCTTGATGCTCATTTTCAGGATGGGGTAATGTAGATGTCATGCACTGAATTTCCTGAAAAGGCAGCCATTACTTCGTATATGAATTATTGCCCCAATGTGACACTTAGATACCCCAGGATGCAAGACCAAAAACGTTGACGCCCCATTGATGCTGATTTTAAGGATGGGGTAGGGAGCATGTCGCTTTGTTTTTGCCCCAAAAGACAGCCAATACCTCATTTATGAATCTCTGCAACCAATCGCCACTTAGATTACACAAGATGCAAAGCCAAAGATTGTTGACGCTCCGTTGCTGCTCATTTTGATATATTGTTTATTCAAAATCTGCTGCCATTGATCATTGTATTTACAATTGTTTGAACTTATTGGTTGCCTTTGTGACTGACTAAGACACAGCCCTTTGGCAAAGCCAAACTCAGTAATATTCTTGCACTGGTCACTCTCATTCTATTAAACTTTATATACCTCGGTAAATGATTCATTTCCCCCGCAATACTTGTGTTTATCAACCAATATTCACATGCAACTTCACGTTATTCTCACATAAGATTTCTCCAAATGAAATCCTCGGTCAAGCGACATAAAGAACCTGGTGAAAATTGATTGACACATTCTGTCCTACTTTGTCTTTTCCCACATTTCTCCTCGTTTCCATTGCATTGACCATCATCAACCCCTGTTCAGCCATTTTCTTCCACCTCCGTATTCGCCAAATCAATCAGGGAACATTTGGTGTGGCACTCAAATCCCGCAACTCTGGGCGTGCCAGATCCTTCATGCCATTCTGCAGGTCGATATTGGATTCAATGTCTACCTCCCAGTCGTCGCCTTGCTCACATTTGGATTATCCAAGTAACCATTCCTGTTAAGCCAACTTTTTGTGTCCGAAATACTTTCAGTTGCACTATCTTCTTCACTTCTGGCTGGATGAAAGTAAAGTCGTTTTATTCGGTGGACATTAAATGCTTGAGTTCGTCCTCCAGGGTTGTGTTTTGCAGACAAAGGTGGTGGCAAAGGTGATCATTCCGACAATTCTCATGCAGCTGCACCTTCGTGCTGAAAGTTTGACTGGGATGCTTTGATGAGCTCTTCAGTATCTGCAATGTATTCGATGGCTGTCATTTACTTGTTATGAACACGAGATTCCTTCTGTGTATCACATAGGTTTTGGCAGCCCTGCCACATCTCCAAAAAGTCGTGGACCTTGGCCATTCTGTGCAATGTTCTTTCCTCTGCCATGCTCTTCATTTCCAAGTTATTTTCAGTTTTGGTCGTATCCAATTCAGGGTAATCACCTGCCAATATTCGGTTATGGAGTTGAGCAAACTACCTTGCGATGGCAGATTGGCGAAGGGTCTCGACTGAGATTTTTGACTGCCTGCAGCTGACAACATCTCGTGTGATGGAAAAATATGTATCCACTCCAACTTGAAACATGTGGTATCATGGAACATATAATGTGTGCCACATCAGAGAGATCGGCATACTTTGAGTGTGTATTCTCTTGTTAATACCACCAGGTGGTGATATCCAGTATCTCATATGTTCTGCTAATCTCCACAAAGGCAGAGTGGCAATCATTAAGATTCAGATTAACTTGCCCCCAGAGATTTGGTAATTCAGACGGTTAATTCAGATGGAACCTTCAGGCTGTCAATTAGTGTGCAGCATAATCGCACTGTCTGGGCGTCATTTCAGCCACATTGTCTGGCATTAAGTATTGTTCATCATCACTGGTCAAATCATATTGATCAAAAGAAGAATGACCAGATCCAGAAGCCATTGTGGATAAGAAGAGATTGTTGCTCTGTATGCTATAGGGTTCAATGCTGCGCAAACATCAATATTTGGCACAGTATTCATTCTCCACATAGCTCAGAAATGCCTCTTCGTATCACGTAGTGGAAGGTGTCTCATCCACAGGATGAAGATCCATTTCCTTGTCCCACTTCCTAAAAGATCGCAACTTCCGGAAAGGATGAAGGAAGTGGGTCGAAATGAGATCCATACCCGTCGGTGGAGTGACTTCAGGATGAGATTTGGACAGCTTCTGTCACGCAAACTTCACAGCGAAGCATAAGCCATCCTTCCATTGAGCTTTATCCATAGCTAAAGCTTACATAAAACCAGCCATATTATTGAACATAGTATTGAAGACAGTGATAACGTGATGCAGAGTAACCATATGCTGTTTGGACATCCACTGGGTCCTGTATCGGAAAGGACTTAACCCCACCATGACATACTTGACGATGTTCCATTCATGCTGCATTGTGAGCAGTGGCCAGTAATTTGCTGAAATTGGCATGCCTGAAACACTGGCGGGTGAATTCTCATAATCTGTAGGATTTCTCATGCAACTCCAAAGTCGAGTTCCACCATCTTTTAACATGCATAACAGGTAGTACTGCCAGTCGTACATTGGCTTTTGACAGTCAATGAACTTGTTTCGACGACGCAGTGTCAGTGTAATCACTACAGCACTCATTCGCTGCTATATGGAGGTCACTTACAGGACTTTCAAAATATCTTGAAATACGTACTTTCTCAAGTATCGTTGCTAAACCTGGTCTTATGGCCAACACCTTGTCGATTCAAGCATTGCCCTCTTTTCGATGTCTTTGACTCTTCGCAATGTCTATGCTTTCATTTTCTCCAACATGCTGATTGCGCTCATGGGCGTACCAGGACATGGTGCGGCTTGTAACACTGAGACTGCTCATGAATGCACCTAAAGCAAGCTGAATGATGTGCGCCATACAAGGTATATGGTTTCTCAATGCAGGCCACACAATGTGGAAGGCCACAAGGGTTGATTGTAGTTCCTGAGTCATCGAGAAGTTTGAGGAAGCGTTATCAGTCGTATTTGCAAGCAAATGGCCATCTGTAAGCTCAAAATGATCATGCACTTCCTTCAATTGGATGCCCAGCCTTGCTCCAGTATGTTGACACTTGACCTATCATCCTAAAGTAGCTTTCCAAATAGGAAAAGCATTGGCTATTAACCTCATCCAAAGCGAGTTATACTTCTCGTAATGACAAATTTCGATCCATATAGTAAGCACCTGACCGACATTATGGCTAATTTGTTCGGTGATGTGCACCTCTCTAAAGCTAAACCAACTTCATTTCGTGATGGCAATTGCTTCTTGATTGCTTCCACTGCCAGTGGGTATTCCCTGCGGGAATTGTTACTAAGGGTCATGGTGGACGGTAGCACCAGCTCACTTCGTAATGCATCACTTGACCATTATATCTTTAGGTTTGATATAGCATTTCATGGAATAAGAGCCGAAACAAATACTAACATCAGGTAGCAATTACAGGTGTCTTGGTGAAATTCGGCAGTTACAAAGTCCATAGCTGCCAGTGTGGAGTGTTATGCCTGTCAATTCAGTTATTATATATATAACCTGAATGTCGAGTATGAATTTCGTTCGTGAACTTGCTATTATACTTTCTCAACTTCCTTGTTTCTTCAGTATGGCCAAAGCTTTTTCATCGACCTTTGAAGTAGTCAATTCAGTAACTTCTAACTCTGGTAATTTGTATAACTTTGGGATGTGTGCTTTTGCGAGGAAGTATTTCCACATTGAGGTAGTCCCATGATCTGATGGATGGCAAAGAACTGGATGAGAAATGATACATATGATGCCACGACTGCCAGTCTCCTCAATTCCGCTGGGCAAATAGAAACGCTGCACAGGTGCATGTCTGGAATTATTCCAAGCAATAGAATGCTTGTAGGCCACATTCATAGAAGCCCATCCAGCATCAACTATAATTTTTAAACTAAGGTTGCTCAAATCATGAATAAATACACATTCATTTCTGGAAGATATCATAACCGCTAGCAACGAAGTATTTAATGATTTTGAATCCGACATAGTGGTAAGAATTTGATAGCTGGGTAATTGGACTCGAGAGACTGTCAGAAGTTACCTTATAGTATACAGGAAAGCTGGATCTTGAATATTGACTCTAGAGCTACGAGCAAGAAAAGAGTAAGACCTGTAAAGCATTGCATGCATATACGTGATGTTGTATACAAAGACATATTGAAAAGACTGAACGTTAGAAACTCAATTTAGGAACAATGCAATGCACTTTGTTGCTGTGTACCTTACTGAGCCCCCACAACAACTGTTGACTGTCCGTTGAAATTCATTTTTACGAGGTGGTAGTGATATCGTGACTAGCATTGTTGCCCATATAGGCGGCAAATATATTGATTATGGGTTGATGCCATTGCACAGCGCTTTGAGTATGCAAGATGCAAGACCAAAAATCATTGTCACTCCATTGATGCTCATTTATAGGATGGGGCAATGAGCGTGCCACATTCCTTTTATCCTACAACAATGGCCAATGCATTCACTTTGGAACGAGGTGACTATGCAGCCCTTTGATTGCCAAAAGTGTAAGACAAAAAATCCTTGACGCTCACCTTAAAGTTATAGTATCAGTTATTGTATGCTGAACAATTGTGTGCAAAAATCCATATTACAATTATTGACAGCCAATACATTGTTTCTATATATAATCATTTGCATCCAAAAGCCACGAGGCCTCACAATGTTTGATCGACCACCACTCATGTTATAGCAGTGATGAATGAAGTTGGCCTGTCACATTTGAGTGCATTTGGCTTGCAAATTACGGCATGTATATCCATCCAGTAGTGTTTGATATATGTAGCCCAACTTTCGCACCATTCCTCAGCCAGCTCCTTCCCTTCGATTTCCTTCACCAACCATAAGCAATATACAAAGTCTCGACCACCTGCACGCAGTAAGAGCGGAGACTTATGCAGTTGGATTCATCGATGAATACAACATGACGGTTGTCATCCATAGATGGTCGCAATGTACAATGACCGCTGCTTCAATGACTTGGATGACATCACCAATTTAAACAGTATATTAAATTTTGTCGCTAATTTAGATTTTACTTTCTCCCTTATCAACAACAGGCAAGACGATATCAAGTTCGTTGGTTGTCGATCAACTTGATTTGGAGTCTTGAACTTTCAGATGGCCCATAAGACGCTTGCTCATGGCCAGATGAATTATCATGTCTTTCAATTTGGTCACCGAAATCAAGAAAAAGCTGACACTTAGCGCAATACGTACACCAAGTGCTTTTCACAGAGATACATCATCAACAATAGCAGTATGCCTATGAATTCTGCTGGCGACACACCAGCCATCACCATTTCTTTGTCGGAATTCTATTGTTGAAATACTGATTGCTATACACTTAATTGAACTATCTAAGAGGGCCACAAGGCCATATATACACGGTACGAGCATGTACGTACTCATCTAAATGTAGATACAGCTGCACTCTGTAAGCCCATATCAGCACTACTGCGTCAGCTCGTATCAGGGCTACTCCATCAGCCTGTATCAGAGCCAGCCCCATCAACCCATATAAAAGCCAGCCCTGTCAGCCGGTATGACAGCCAGGCCCAGTCAGCCCATATACAATCTATTTATGCAACACCGATTCCTACTTTGTAATTAGCTAGGGAGGCAATATGCAGGGGTGAAAGCGTACAGGATTAACCAGGATTGATTTCTAAAGGGGTGAGAAATTGGGCGCCACCTCGGGCGTGATAGACTCTATGTATTTGTTAGACTGTGGTTTCCGGAAACCTAGCTTTGTGTGACTACTTCCTGGTGGAGAAGTCCTTTCAGGTATTTGCCATCTTCCGGGCATGACATTAAGAGTCTCTATAAGCTTTCTAAATGTTTTTAGGGCAGGTGCGGCTGCAACTTTGTCTATTTAAGGCTTAACCACTGCTAGAATCGTCATTTCGGCCGTCCTGTACATTCTGTCTCTCTCATGGAAGTCGTCGGGCAGGTCACCCCATCCTGGTTGGGTCAATTGTTCAAACATCATCTTGTTCTACCCAAAACTCACCATGCGCAGCTGGGTCGTTTTGGAAATTGTACCCATCACCCTGCCGGGTTCGTCATCTTCGCTCAGCTTGCCCACCTCTGTATCTTCTTCATCATCTTGCTCATCTTCCCTATCCTCCTCATCATCGGAACTTGCTAGATCACTCAGCCTGTCTACAATACCATTCAACATCCCCTCAAATGATATTTCGGGGTTTCTGGTTGACAATCCCACTCCATCAGCATTATTCATTTGTTCCTGCTTTTGCCACGTCGCTGTCTCTGCGTCTTTAACTGGCTCACTTGCCACTGCCGTATCTCTATCCACATAATCCTCAAACCATCACTCTTTCTCTTCATTGCTTAGAATGTTCATTTCTTGTCTTTTCTCAACCGCAAGCAGCTTTTTAGATTGTAAGCTGTGCAATACTCCAAGGGCTCGGACCATTTCGGCTTCAAGCCAGTCTTGTTTGCATTCGCTTCATGATGTCGTCGTGTTGATGGCTGTGTTGATATTGCGTAATTGCCCACCGGAAGTGGTGATATGTTCTTTGTTGGAGCACTGACCATGGTATTTGCTGATGACTTTGTTGTTGGGCGAGATGTTGCATGTCGCGAGATATGGACATCATGGAGTCAAGTTGCGTCTTTCATGTCAAGGTTGGGACGTTTGGTCAACTTGAACAATGCAAAATCTGCGTTTTGACCGTCACTACATTGGGAATAGTAATGCTAACCATCCAACATTACTTGTTTTCAGTGTCTGTTCCATGTAACATCCCAGGGATAACTTGAGACAAACATCACCAGATGTCCTTTCTGTTGAAGAATTTCCATTGAGGGTCTTACAAACATGAGATTTCCGCTGTCACTCACCTCTATGTATCCCAGTAAACAAACAAAGAAAGTTGGACCAACTTACTGCATCTTACAGAATGGTTGGAAACCCCTGCAACGTCCAGCTATGAGCAGTCGGATTCATCTTTAGTAGAACATGCAAGTTGGCTGTTACTCATTCGTTTTCGACTTGAAGCTAACTATATATTGCTCAGGACTTCCCACATCATTTCGTTATCATCTTCATCGCCTCTTCCAGAACAGCGAAACTTGGCTCGTCGAACACCTCCACAAGGTGCGAGCAGATGTGAATCTAGCCGACCAACAGGCGCTTGATCCAATCCGCCACCAGCTAGCACACAGTAACAATGGATACATCAGTTAGTCCGCCGTGACCCTGCCAATGGAGCAACCGAATATTTGACCCAGTATGTTTATTTGAAAAAGGTCTGTAAAACTGGAAGCAGCAAGAATATGCTGCAGCATGTGATAGGATATGAGTCAATCCATATTGAGGTAGATGGCCTTCAACTAACTATATAATTTACAGCTGCTATATGTAGAGAGCTACATGACCAATTTATAGCTGCCGCTAATGCGAAATATCCGTTGCCGACCAAGGCATTTGTCTGCACAGTCCGCGTTTTTAAACATCATGATGTTGTCAGTGCTGGGATTATTGCAGACATGTTTCGTTATAAGCATCCGCGAAAGTGGATAAAACAGGCTTCAAAAACCATAGAGAAGGCTACCGAAGTGAATCAGGTAGAGGTTGCAGCCGAATCTCATTTTCAGAAGCAACACCTAGTTTCTTGGAGGTTGTCAACATGTCTGCTACTATGGCATGGCAAGAAGGTCGGGCACAGCTAGAACAGTCCGACATGCGCCTTGCCTTGAATATTGCGAAAAGGGCTGCATGAGGGTTTTCGTGCACCACAGATGATGAAACGCAATACCTGATCAACACACCTCACTCTGGAGTCTGAGAAGATACAAAGCAGGGAGTTGCGTTACCGGGGTATAGCAAGGTGAAGGCTGCACTGGAAAGACACCCAGCGATGGTTCTTGAAAATCAAATGGACGGCTGCCTTCCTTGCCAAAATGGCCCGCCAAAGAATCTGCAGAGATGCTGGAGGCACAAAAGAACATGTGCACCTTCACCTGACCGACACAGACAGCCCACACCAGAACCATCTCCACCTCCACCCAGAACACCACCTACGCCACCCGGTGATGATGATGGAGTGCAAGGTTTCCAAATCGAAGGTGTGCCACCCGGACATGTGTATATACCTACTCCTCTTTCCAACGCTGATTTTCTCAATCTTGATGCATATGCCCTGGATAGCAAGTGTGATTAAGATTTTATTTGCAGATTGGCTGACTGATGAAGGAACATCCACTGGTTAGTAAACTATCTGCTGTGTGGTAATGCAGCTGACATCGACTTTGCAGATGACAGCAACCTATTGAGCGAACCTGCAAGTAGTGACAAGCAATAGTGGAAAGAAATCGGTTTGTTGAGTGTATTTTTAACTACAATTAGCAGACACTTTAAACTATATTTTAATGGATATATTTATATGTATTATTAAAGAACAATGTAGTGATAAAGGAGAAAGTACATGAAGATGATAGAAAGGCTGCCAAAACACCATTAATGATATAGTATGCAAAATAAAATGGTTGCATATGGCGGATACACCTGTGGCAGAATGAGTGACAATGGAGTGTCAACAATTTTTGGTCCTGTAAGTCAGGTAATTAAACAGTGATTTGGTCATTGTTATACATAATCAAAGTATTGGCCGCCTTTATAGGCGAAAGAGTCAGGGACATGCTCCCTGCCCGATCTTGAAAATGAGTGTCAACAGAGCGTCAACACTTTTTGGTCTTGCATTTTGAGTAATCTAAGTGGTGCTTGATCACAGACATCTCTAAAGAAGGAGTTGGCTGCCCTGATAGGCAGCGAAGTGAGAGAAATTGCCACGGCAGCCTATATCTTATTTATGAATGTCTGCAAGCAATCGCCACTCAGATTACCCAAGATGCAAGACCAAAAATCGTTGACACGCTGTTGATGCTCATTGTCAGCATGGGGCAGGGAGCATGTCTCTCTTTTTTTTGAATATAAAGGCGGCCAATACATCAAAAAAAGAGAATGATGTACAAAAGTCAACATTTTGTGATTAACTGTAGAATATCTGAATGTGACCATAAATAGAAAATCCCAAAAGCAGAACCGGAGATTGGAACTGACGGGTGTAGCCAAACCAAGCCAACCACGCTGGTTGACGTGTACCAGTATGGGTTCCACCTGCCGAGATGTAGCTGATTGGGTGTTTTAGAAGAGGCGGTGACCCAAACAAACTGTTTTGGCAGTCCGAACCCTGACCGCTGGCAGGTTACCCAGATGCATTGCTAACAATTGTTTCACATGGTATGTTGGAAATAATCTTTACAATGAATTCTAGATTTCAATATGCAGCTACTGAGATACTGAGTCCTAAACTCTACACAAAGTCAGAATTTTTACTACTTGTCTCAAGGCAGGGCTTTATCTAATATTATAGCGTCAAGTAGTGAGATTGAAACAGTGTTATTTACAACTTGATATCATTAGTCAATTTAGAATCAAATTATAATTTATATTTAAAACTTACAGCTTTGTCAAATATTAGAAGTATAGATACATGCTATTTGGTTTCACATACTGTCTACAGCTGAATATCTGTATTATAACAAATGGTAGTGTCGCAGTCACTTTACCAGTCAGTATATATACAGTTATTTTGTTTCATGTGTAGCTAATCCTCACGTTAGCTAGAATGCATCGAGTTTTAAACATTGATATAATTGATATTAATGTGTCAATTTTCTACTATCTCCTCTCTGTTGAACTTGGTCTATCTATAATATGTGTACATATCTGGTCATTTAATTCAATGATAATATTCTGTCGGTGAATTCCCTTTTACTGTTGTAGTCAACATGTCAAATATAATGGATATTTTGCCCCACTCTGCCATATATGTGAACGTTCTGTTCATTATAGCTACTAGATATCTACTTGTATCTAGCATGGTGGAATTTAGATATATTGGCTCTGATTTTGCCATCTAGATAAGAAGAGAGTATTCAGTTCGATATTGCTCTCTAACTAATTTGCATCAATTCCTTATTTCAATTCCACTTTCAATATATCTAATAGGTGATTCGCTATTTGATATCAGTCTATAATCAGACAATGTCACTGAACCCAGATTTTTGAACAAGAAAATCCTATTCAAAGTTTAGACCAATCAAGTTGAAAATAAACCCACAAAGAATATACCTTACACTGGAAACCTAATCAATATCACAGCTATTTGTTAACTGCATGGCGAAAGTTTTAAAACATCAACAAATATCTTAAAAATATATAATTATAAAAGCTACTGATATATGCACAACACAAAGTAACTATAAGTTTCTAACAGTAATAGTGAAGTGCTACATGAGATTAACCCTCCATCAGTAGTCCTGTAGTTTAAAACTCAGACAGCTACACTAGACCAGAGTACATCCAAACAGATGGTATAAGCAATATTCAGATGTCTCAACCTTAGGTACAAGCAACAATCATTACATCCATTACTCTAACTAGATTCTGTAATTCTAATTTAGCCTTAGAAGCTTTCTTGTCAGGTGTCATTGTAATGAACAAAAACTATAACTACTTTCTATGTTTCAATTTCAAGAAAATTGAATCTCCCTATTACCACTCAGACCGCCATAGTTCTAGTCTCAGTTTGATGCAGCACATTATCCCAGTCTGCTGCTGTTGTCTCCATTTCTGTGATTGAAATTGCTAAAGACTATACTTCACATTCGTACTAGTTGTATGCAATATATACAGTCGTGACAATATTATCCTCTACCATATGACTAGTTAGTACTTTCTTTAATAGCCTTTCAAAGTCACACACAATTGATCAATACTCTCTCCTGCTTTTGCTTCAAGTGTAACAGGTTCAGGTTATAACCAGCAACTGAATATACTTTAACAACCTGCAACCAAATTTACCCAAGCTCACAACTACAACTAGAGTAATACTCATTGTGGCAAATGAAACCGTAGCAATTCCAAATTCTGGTAATGAAGTTTGGACTCTACTTTTGAAGGAAGTATAAAATGTACACAATTTTTGAATTCCATCCAATTGCAGGAAGCTGATTATGGTTGTAGAAGATTGGATGTTCACTATGCAAAGATATATGAGCAATTCAGATCACATCCAATGCAATACTTAGGATGCAATTATATACATAATTATCTGATTTCTCATTGACATTCCTTTTCTCTGCTTTTCATATCATCTAGACATAAGTTTCCATAACAATAAATTCAATTTAATGACTATACTAATTACAATTAGTTTACTAAATCCATTGAAACAGTTGGTGACCCAGCTCTAATATTGATGATATACAAGTATATATTCAGCAAATCTAATGCATCTAGTATAGCCAATAACAATTTTCTCAGTACAATCAATCAGATTGCTGTATACATTGTAGCTACTAATATATACTGCTAATTGATAAGCTGAGTTGAAAGAAATTTGGTAAATAGGATTAAGATGTTTAATAGTCAAGTACTAATAGATTTATCAATATTATATTGTAATATACATACACTAAATGGGTATTATTTATCCCTGCATGGAAATATATCACTGTAATAAATAAAAAGAAACTTGTATTGCTAAACTCTCCAAAGGAATATATTGCAACTGGATCTATAGCAGAATTGAGTATAGCGAAAACACAATTATCAATCTGATATTGAAGAAATCTGAGTAAAAGATAGTCTACAATTACTATAAGCGGTAAGGTTTTCTAACTCATCTTACTGTGTAGATTGACTCCAATCCACAGAAAATTGAATGGTTTGGTATCTGTTTCCGATACTAGTATACAGGAAACGTATTATAGTTATACTATCATCCAGTATGAGAAGATACATTCAAGAGGGTGAAAATACTTCTCATCTTATTTACTGGCAAAGAGTTTCAGAGAGTCAATTGTAATTTAATTTAGTTTGATTATTGATCTGGATTCTATATACCTAGTTTGGTTACTTTCTAATTTATTCTCTTATATAAATTCTCATGTAAGAATTTGACCTTCAAGTCAATATTTTTTTGAATTTATATTAGTACACTACTACTGTTCAATTTTTTACACTGGCAGTTATGTTTTTAATCTGAACAATTGGTCCCAGGCTGGTGATTATTATCCATTAACATCCACTTACCATATATTCTTATAGAGTACTGCAATTATTCCATTGATCTGAGTAGACTCTTCTGTACCCACATTGATCTATTCAATATTATTAAATTTCCAAACTACTTTTGCAGGGTATTCTGCATGGAGGCCATAATTGGTAGTTATGTTTGCCTTGATTATAATATTCAAGTTAACATGTATACTTCTTATCTATACCATTTCATATTTACTTGTTATACTGCATGCATTATATATTATTACAGTTGTCATCTCATGTTGATGACTCAATTATATTCGATCAGTCTTGAATATATTTTGTTTCCAAAGTTTCGTATTCTCAGTGTATGTTGGGCAACATTCATCTCACTACATGTTACTTACCATAACCTATATAACCATTCATAGTCTCTTGTAATACAGATTAAGGTGGATAATCCAATTTAGCCTCAAGCCATTATGCATAATGCAGATAACAACTGCATAATATAGAGTAAGCTTATGGTAGTATTTCTACCTTACCCCTTTACTGCAGTGGGCTAACTAAGTGATCTCAGAGTGATAACCAGAGTGTTTGTGCATGACATGGTGTAATCCAGTATGCTAGATCTGCACTATGGGCTATTTGGTAGAGGCTTCTTGTGCAATCACACTGTCTTGTCAATGATCACAGTTGGCTGTCAGAGTAGTCAATGTGAACTTGTCCGAGAATAAACATTCTATTGCCCTGGGACGACTTTGCCTGAGCGAGAAGTAACAGACTGTGTGTGCTTTGAGGCCACAGTGAGCCGAGGGATCGCCAAGAAGTTCCGGAGAAATGGTTTAAGATATATATCATGACCACTAGTGGTCGGCCGGCTTATGGTAACTTAGCTGGGCACCTCCCTTTGGGGGTGAATGCAAAATGATTACAAACAAACAATCATGCTACTGCCCTGGCCTTGTCAGAGCCTGCCATCAGCTGTCAAAATCCACAGATGTAGCCAGCCTCATCTTGTCAGAGGCTTTCGATGTTATCGCCCTGGTCTCGTTAGAGCCCACCATTATCTGTCAGAGTCCTCAGGTGTAGTGGCTATAATGTCATCAGAGGTTTCGCAAGCCATCACACAAGTCTTGTCAGAGCCAGCGATCAGTAGACAGAGTCTGCATGTATTGCTGCCATGATCTTGTCAGATGTGTCACATGCTATCGCCCCAGTCATGACAGAGCCCACCAACCGCTCTCAGGGTGCACATGGATAGTCGCCAGTATCTTTGTTAGAACTCATGTTCAATTATCTTATTGTATAAATGTGTTTCACAAATTGCCATTTTAATGATAATATTTGAACCATTTATACATGACACGAATTTAGTTGATCTTCCAACGATTGTATACGAATAATAGACATTGACCCTTATATGTATTACGTATATGAGCGGCTCTGCGTCCTGATTGTCGATTAACATCTCTGGACACCACCTTGTGCCAGCAGATGCCCACCACTTTCAACCATTGATTGCATCGATGCTGTCTATATGTATCGCAAGCATCTCTCTTTGCATCTGTTGTGGGATACTATCCCATTGTTCGAATGGATCACTCTATGTACCCACTACAATGTTAGATACATGTGTCCAAAACAGTATTTGGCATACCCTTATATCTATCTGCTTCAAATGCCATGCAGAGGAAACTGCCAGCAGACCAGCAGTCCAAGGAATGTTTTACTTCAGTTGTAGCAAGTAACAACCACTCTGGTGTCACCTCATTCATGAAGTGGGACAAAAATGGCATTGGTGCAAAATTCCATGGTGAGTTCTCAAAGAAGCTTATTGCCATCTTTACCAATAGCCAACTATCCAGAAATATTAATTTTGGTATGTAAGTTGATTGTCAGGACATTAATAGAATGAATGTGGTTCAGTTTAACTGCACTCTCACAGGCTCAGTGATGATACCACTATGTGCAAAGAGTCATTAGGCATTTCCCAAGATTTGGGGACAATCTTTCGAACGGACCTAAATCCAGCGGTAAATCATTGGGGCACTACTTTGTCAGCATGTTTGGTGATTTGCACTCGAACAGCCCAAAGGCAATCTGCAAGCTTAGTGGTCAGTTTTGCTCTGCAGGGGTTGAAGAGTACGAAGACCTACTGTGTTGATAGCCGGTTGTGATATGCCAAACATTTTCATTGCCATACACCGAATTTCGTACACTGCCATGTAGCTTTCTTGAATCACTTGGTCGATATCAACTAGGTAGCGGTCCTCACTAAGAAATCTGCCAAATAATAGATCTCAGGCAACATCCAAACAATGTTTTGGCACCCTGAAATAACCTACATTTGGCATTAGCTGGCAGCCAGTATCGATGTGGGACCTATTCTGCCTCTGCATCTGGGAGTTGCCTATACAAGAGAGATTACCCACAGTTGAAGCTTATATCGGATTGTTGCTCATAACGGATGACTGTAGAGTTCCTAGTTCCCAGGAGGAGTGTCTCAGGGTGATGGCAAACATGGTGCATAGTCAGCGACAGAGTACAATGACGGACCAGGGTATGGTAACCACTGCCCCCCACACCCTGGAAATCCAGGACAAAGTGCAGGTTGCGATGCCTGGGCATTGTCAGTCGATGCAGGGGTGGCCATATCTGGTACTACTTGCCTGCTGCCGGTTGTCAGGCGAACTGCATATCCTCAACTACAAATAGTCAGAGTCCAATGCAGGGATGGCCATTTCTCCTCCTTCTAACCCATTGGTGACTGTGGCAAGAACTTGGTGTTCACCCCTGGAATTTGTCAGTCAGACACTAATGTCCAGCTGGATGTGTCATTTTCCCACCTTGGTAGGGCAAAGAGGATGGATACACTGCGAGAACAACTATAGTTATGTAATATGCGGGATCATCGAGGGGGGGGGTCACAGTACATCATTATGATCATCAGAATCACCCATCTGCCTGATTTCCGAGCTCTGCTTAACACCTTTGTTACCACTGCATTGGTGCCATTGTAAGATATTTTCATTGAAGTGAGTCCCACAGCTACTGGCACCAGAAGTGTGATGATTATTGTGGCTGCTGTTGCCCAGGGACCTGCCACTGGGATTGTGATCAGTGCGGCCACTGCTGCCTCCGGATTACACTGAACAGTTGCAGCTGCTGCTGCCAGATCTGGTTCCGTTTACCATTCTATGCATTGAATATTGTTCTGTAGATTCACTTTGCGTGTATCAGCTTTGCATGTATGCAGAATCCATGGCTCATTGCCAATCATTATATACCTCATTTCTACTTACGAACGCCAAAAATCAACCTTGTCAGAGTTTAAATGGACCCAATAATATTAGTTCCTATGTCAAAGTTATGATTCATGGGGAAGTTATAGTCATGCTGTCAACATATCAGAATCAACTTCATAGTCAGAGTTCAGATGGTGCCATATCTGTTGGGTCATCCACGTCAGAGATAACGTGATAACTGTATAGGCAAGGTTGCTTCCAGGTGAGAGTTGGGTAGTGGTCAATAAGGGCGATTGGCAGTGCTACGATGATTGTCAGAGTTAGGGTGATTGTGAGGGAAAATGTTATAGCGCATATGTTGGGTCTTCTAAGACAAAGTTGAAGTCATTCCTAATTATAGGTGGGGTTGCTTCCTGTACTGGAGTAGTGTGAATGACAGTGTATGGGAAACTGTCTCGGTTATGGTAACAGCCAGAGTAAAAGTTATACCCTATACATTGGGTCGCCTGAGCCAAAGGTGAAGTTATGACATATTATAGGTCGGTTGGTTTGTGTGTCAATGTAGGTGAGTTGTCAGAGTCAGGGAAATCGATTCAGATAAGGTAATTGTTAGAGTCGAAGTTATACCATATTCATTTGGTCTCCCATGTCAGAGTCAAAGTTATACTGGACTTTCCCATGTTCAGAGTAAGTTTCATAGGTTCCATAAGTTAGAATTGATATTAAACCACTTTGTTGAGTTTAAGTAGTCTACCAATCTTCCTGACTATACGCCTACCCACAAACCCCTAAGTTGGGCCACACTATGAGACCATTCTCCTGCAATGACTCAGGGATCATACACTGCACATCCCACCAGCCAGGTGAATTTTGATATGGCACAGTAACGTCTTCACTGCTATGTAAGTCTAAGGGGCAGAAACTGTCATGAATAGTGCATTCTCGCAAGACCAGCCAGATTTCTCCGATGGTGCCCAGCAGGCAGCGGCTGGTGACTAGACCTGAGAGTAAACAGAATGAAGGCCTTGAAATTCAAATACTGCATTGCAAGTATTATAGTGTCACGATACTGCACATAGTTGAAAGTTGATGCAAATTGTAGTGCAGCACTCAAATGTACAGAAGTAGGTGCCTAAGCAGGATCACCAGGTATTGTACCTGGTTAGGTGTTGGATGACACATATCCCGATGGGAAATAGTTTGTATTGGTTAGTGGTTAGGACACTATATCCCTACAAAGGCAGCTCAAAAACTTTTCGTTATACCCTACAGGCCACTATTATCCCTAGCAGACCTTCGAACTGCTTTATCCCTTCAACTGAGCAGTATAGCCATTGCATTAAAGACAGTTTTGACAACAATATGCTTGGTATTGCCGTAAATGAATATGGGTCTTGTAGAGAGATTGTAGTTTGCGAAAATTTTCACAATTCCCAAGGCTACAGCAGTCGATAGGTGGTATACACTCAGTGCACCGACTTACACTAAAACAAGATCTGAGGTAATACCCCCAAAGTTTGTAACCACTAGTGTTCCAGGATCTCAAGCAAAGTAGTAACTGTTGGCCTTACAATCACAGTAATGTGCTCATTAGAAGTGACGGATGTGCTTGTCAGAGGAACCTGTTGGAAGTACCGATCAAAGCAACTGGTCAGAGTGAGCATGTCAGCGCAACCATGTCGGTGCAATCTTGTCAGTACAACCTGGTTCAAGAGTATGTATACCTGTATTCGGCCACAGAGGTATACATATGGTAACTATATGAACACGGTTGCAAAAGAGGATGCGTGAGATACTGGACGTAGATATATAGGAATGATCATTGCTAAAAATCCAAGGCTCGTGGCGAGCCGACTATATTGAATGGCCATTACCTGGCCCCGGGTCACAAGCCACTGTTACATTATCCCCCTCCTTAGGCGCAGACCATCTGGGCTGCCAATGGCAGTATAAGAGACAGGAAGGAAAGGCAAACAAGGAATGAAACAATCATTCTACATATGCAGTGATCTGAACCCATATGTTCCACATCGGATGGGTACAGCTCATGCCAACCTTTCTACGCATCTGGCGCAAGGCCACACTCCACATCCCATTGACTGAGATCCGGAGGTGGTAAAACTCATGCTGACACCATTTATACCTGGCCGAAATCCAAAGAAATAATGAAGTATCTGGAAGAGAATAGAAGAGAGGAGAGAAACAGAACACAGGGATGCCCAATTGATATCTTTCCTCAAATCCTGAGTTCCGAGATTGCATTGACCCATTTCCTCCACGCCCGAGCCTCGGACCTCAATTGTGCCTTATCTCCACTGCCGAACTCATGCTGCATCCAACCTGCCATCCAGTTCCGCACTTGTAGCTGAGGTATCTCAGCATAGATCATTGTCAGACTTCGTCAGGGTGGTAGAGCGTTCTCTCATGAGTTGGCATTGTCGGGAGCTTCCACTCATCATGTGGCATCAATGGGTGCATCCTTTGCTGGTATCAGCCATAGCTGTCAAATGTATATGTCGATTGCATAGTCTCATTTAATTCGTTGTCATCTAGCAAGTGAACTTCTATAAAGATTGTTATACTTGCCAAGTTCAAGCATACTTGCACTGTCTGAGCTCTGTTCAGTGCTTCCAGATCTTTGGTATGGCATATCTTGCTGCCGACAGTCATTGGCAGTTGACTTTGACTCATAGATGCTGCTTGACTAGGTAATCGTCATTGGAAGTCCGCAGTGCTGGCTATCCGGTTGACCTCACGGTAGTGCTTCTTAGGTGGCTTCAGGACAATCTTGGTTGACATGGTAGACTTGCCTCTTGGCATACTTTTGACTTCTTGGTAGGACTTCTTTGTAGACTTGAAGGGGTGTGTCTGCTTCCAGGTGGGCTTTTGACTTGTTGGTAGCACTTCTGTGTACCCTTCTTGGTAGGTATCTCGGTAGACAGCCTCCAGGTTGGCTTTCGACTTATCGGTAGGTCTTGATTGTGTAGACACGGCTATCATCCTCTGTTGAAATCATGTTGCTCCATCAACGACTGCTCCATCATATTGATTGTCGATTGCCATCATGGCTCGGTAGCAGTGTACGTTCGACTTCCAGATAGATGTTGGGATTGATTCGTGATTCGATATGGCATTTGGTTGGGCATTCGCTTCATTTGAAGACTATGTTCCTTTGGCTTTGGTCATCCTTCTGTATTGCCTGCTGTTTGATGACTTCCAGACTTGCTTTGCATGTTGACTTAGTGTCATATGAGACGTCCCAATGTGCTCAGTCCCTATTTCATTGCATCAGCTATGCCTCATCATGATTTGTTCTGCCTGATGACCGACCGGCGTACGAGGCGTCTCAATGGACTCAATCTCAGCGTCATTGCAACGGTGCCTTGGCATGACTTTGGGCAATGATGTGAGCTTTGGCTCCTGGCATTGTCATTGCCATCAGTGCTCATATATGTCTCACTGGTGACCATGTGAGCGTGTTGGAGAGCCCCTACTGGATTGGCATGAGCGGTACATCATTAATTCATATCTAACACATAAGGTTCACTGTAGGTGGTTATACTCACCATGATAGGACCGCTCTTCTGCTCTTGGGAAGCTGCTTTGTACATTACATATGCAGATTTCCGGGTCTGGGTGGGGTGTTCCTCCCTGAAAGTTATTCGGACGATAGCTTTGGTGTGTCGTTAATCAATGATAGTTTGTTCAACCTTCTGTATGGCATTCAGTAATCATCTCCATCAGTTACCTGGCCCAGTTGGGCTCCCGGTACACCTCCTGTTCAATCTCCAAGTGAAGTCCTTTGGCACTGATATTCATCACTGTGAGATCTCGGTGATCATCTCTTGGTTGGTTTCTCGACTATCTCTGGTGATGCCAATCAGTAGACTGTTCGGTACTCTCAGTCATAATTGTTGATCTCCTTTCCGACCAATTTGATAGCCTTATCACAGTCTTTCAGTATTTTGTTCGGCATGGATCACAGTGATTTGACTTGTCATCTCTCTGGTGCCTTTACAGGTCAGCTGGATGTCCGTCCCATGCTAGGTGAACTGATTGATTGAGATCGCAGAGAGCATTCGCTCGCTCTCCTTGGTGTGTGCTTGTGGATTCATCTGTAGGTGCATTTGCCATCATTTCATTCCATGAGCTGATTGTCATTCTTTGAGTCCACTATTCAATCTATTTGTAGGTGTGCTTGCCATCGCTAGACTCGGTTGAGAACGTTCCTGCACTTCCTGGATGGTGATTGTTTGCAGTAGGGGTTGGTTGACATTCAGGTATAATCATCCCCCTGTTGTGAATGATGTTGCTTTGCTGGCTACTACTGTCATATAGTTTTGTACGGAAGATCGATTGCAAGGTCTTGATTCGGGGTTGATTTCGATGTCGATTTCCATTCGCAAATTGTATTTGTAGTTGTGTACCTCAGGATCACCGTGTCAAAGTGGGAATCGCATTCGGGGTAGTATTCTCGGTATTATAACTCCATCGTTAATTCAGCATTGTATTCAGCATGGTAATCTGTGCCATGAGCCAGTGTGGTGTGGAGTGTTGCTGTAGTGTTTGGGATTATACTCGGTGGAGTTATGCGGCCAGTTCAGCATTCATCTGCATCGCTGCATACAATTGACAGCTTCGTAGACTGCTATTGAAAGGAAGGATATTGGATAGGGTACAATTCCACATGACTTCGTATATGTCACCATAGTCAAACATTGATTGTCATCCATGTCCAACCATCTCTGGAATAGGCATTTTGGACCTCAGCAGTCCAAGCCTCATACTCTCAATGATTGCGCGTTTGTTTCATACAATTGCTTTCTGCGGCACTTTGATCTCTCATATCTGGGACACTATCTCGTGCCTGGGCTGTCCACATGCATAGTATAAGTCTTTGACATTCCTAAGTGAGCTCTTGACTAAAAATTGTCATTCGTCTCTGGGGTTTTCTCCGATCTTGCCAATCTATGTTAGCCAATCATTCAAGAAAAATGATGCAAGCAGGAGAACGGAATATTAAGGAGGCCATGTCATTAGCGGTTCGCCCACCAAGGAGCCAAGCCCTGCCGTCTAGTCACTCCGTTCATGCATCGGCCAGCTGGTAGCAGTCATTCGAGTGTCTCCTCAAAGGGGCTCTTCTGCTGCAACTACCGCCACTGCTCTCTGCTTGCCACATGGAGCGCTTGGGTCTGTATCACCTGGTGAATCCAAGATGATATCTTCCAATGTCGCTGCCAGCAGCCCTGTGCATTCCCCAATCTGTAGGGTAGATGCAACAATGACATTAATGCTAGTTAGAAGATCGTCGAATGCGGTTGCTCTGAGTATCTGTATACCTAGACAGCACCCCAGTAGTGGGTCTTGATGTTATCATTGTCGGCTGCTGAGGCCTTCGATGCCATTGCCATAGTCATCGGTGTCATTTGCTCGACTCCACTCACACTCTGGGATCGCAGGGAGTCAATCAATGGTGAGCCCAGTTGATGTCAGGATGTTGTTCACGGAACTATGGCAAGCCAAGTACTAGATTGTATGCCTGCATTGCATTGACTAGCACTTCTGAGTAGTCTACCAGTGTAAAATAGTCCAAGTACTGCACTTCAATCTGTGTCTTCTGGCTATCCTTTGCATGTTGCATCACTCGTCTATTTATGTCATGGGTAGTGATGTGTGCCACCTAATGTGACATCCCGAATAGCTTGAAATGTCTCCATGTCATAATGTTGTCAGTGGTGCCACCGTCCATAGGACCCCGTGAGTGTTGTATGTGGTCATTTCGGTCTCAATTGTACTTCATGAACTATGTGTGCCAAATCTGGTGTTTCAGTGCTACAGAAACATTAACTGAACATTTTCATCCAGAGTTGCCATTAGTGTGTGGGGGGCCACTAGTTTATACTTGCTGAGTGTCGAAGGATCATGGTGCATGATTTGTTCATTGCCGTCTCTGTTATCAATTTAACATCAGTCATAGATTCTTCATCGGGTAGGTGAACTTGCACCGTCTATAATCCTTGTGCACTGGAAAGTTTTACAAGTCATGGTGGTCATTGTAGTCATCATTATCATCATAGATGGTTTGCCATATTGTGTTGGTCTTTGACCGTGAAAGCACTTCCCACTGCACCATGCATTGCCACTATCTGTTCGCATCAAAGGAGTGGAAGCTTCTCATCTTCAATATCTTTCAACCATAGGGTGTCTTCTCCGAAAGAACGCTTCGCTTATTCCGATACTCCTGGCAGTAAGAGTTCTTCGATCATAGAAGATTCCATCTCCATAGGTATTCTTCACTCGAGTAGCGTATTTGGGATAGGGAGTCATACCATGCCTCCGCAAGAGCAATTCTTGGAGGTTGCTAGAGTGCTTGGTGAACACACGAACTGGGAGAGGTGCATTTCGCCTAATTGAATGATATGTAGTCATGACTGTGCTGGCTCATAAATCATCTCTCACTTCTCCTTGATTCTTGATAATGCCGCAATCCGGGGTAAATCACCTGATCCATTATAGGTGCTTTGGCTGGTGATCACACTCCAATTGACTCGTACGACTGGTGTTCCAACTCTCTTAGGTTGATGGTATCCGATTTTCGTCATTGATGGGGTCCAATAGTCTTGTCCTGTACTTGTAACCATCATCTTCATTGCAGTTGACACACCTTGTGAAACAATTGGTCTCTGATCTCTACTCATCTGCTGTCAGGGAGCTGAACAGAATGATGGGATAATAAATGCTCCATGCTTTGAGATAATGATGCTTCGATATCTTGTTTGTAAGGCCATATTCTCCATTGTTGACACCATGCGGTCCTGTGTCGAAATAAGGTGCAAAAACTCATCAAATTCTAATCCCATGAGCTAAACATATCCAAGTACTGAAAATGTGATTATTGGTGAACGGTACATATGCCTGCATTCAGCCTCATAGGTATATTTATGGTAATTTTGGGAATACGGTTGCAATTGTGGATGTGAGTGATATCAATCACAGCTATACAGGTAAGATCATCGCTAGAGATCTTAAGCTCATGGCAGCCGACTATAGACAATGACAGTTACCCAGCCCCAGGTCAAATGCCGCCATTACACCTTGTCAGTGCAATCTTGCCAGTACGACCTTGTCAGAGCAACCATGTCAGAGCAACGTTGTCAAAGCAACCTTGACTGACCGACCTTTTGAAAGCAACTATGTCAGAGTGACCTAGTCAGAGTGACCTCTCTGTGCAACAGTGTCAGAGCTAAGTTGTACTCAATTGGCGTAGTTTACTCACAACCATGGAATGTGACTGAAATCAGCAAGTTAATGTCATGGAACTGGTGTAGTTGACTCAGTGGCCACAGGTGTGAATAGATGAATCATTGTCACTGATCTATTCGAATTTACAGTGAGTTATATCTGCTAATCTTGGAAACTGTATGTTGAGAGTGCATAGTGTATATATAGGTTGTGGGGTACTTTGGTAGTGCCATCACAGACATTATATTGTGTACTCTCATACAGCATAGATTTCCTTCTGTACCCACAATGTTCTCTACCTTACTATCCAATAATGCCTGCTACAACTGGCCACTCATCCCAAAGCCTCAAACAGAGCCAGTCTGAGGATAATATATCAGGTAACTAGATGAAGAGAGGGGTGGTTACTCCACCTATGAGTTCTGCAGCCACGCCCATAGGATATGCACAAAGTCAAATTCAGAATTGAAAGCGTAGAAGCATCCCTGTTTGGAACTTTCAATGTCTCTCATATTGCGGGAGTGGATACCCACAAACTACTAACCTTGGCCTACAACCGAGAACCATGGGAATTTTGTTCCATAGGAATATTGTACCGCCGCCTGGTGTTATTATTGTGTTTCCATCGTTACGTCATCTGGGATTGCCTAAGCATTTATTGGTGGTAAGGGATTTTGGTATCTTTTAAAGTTGTGGTGTCCTGACACTACAGTTTTAGCAAGTATCAACAGTATTGTTTATTGTCATCTGGACTGTAGAGTACTTGTTGGGCATTATGCTTGAAGAGGGCTGACTAGTAGAGATTTTGCATTGTTAGATGATGAAGACTTTTTGTCCACTGAGTATGGTTGTAACACCAGGAGATTCACCCTAGGTCCGAATCATTAAAAGCCGCTAAGACATTCCGGACTGATTAAGAAGAGGATGAATAACGCTTCACTCAGGATGCGTATAAGGATTAACACCACAAAGAGACACAAGGGAAGTGTTTCATTCACTGCCTCTGATAGATAGTATCGACTAAAGAGTATCGCCTTAAGCTATCAGTATGCTGATGTACAGGACTGAAGAGTATCATCTTAAGCTATCAGTATGCTGATGTACAGGACTGAAGAGTATCGCCCTAATGCCGACACAAAATCATTGTCCCAACAACCGGCACTTATACTCAAAGACTAACTGTCCAAGAGTGCAATGACTCCAAGTATCGACTTCTTTATAAGAAACAGCAAAGTAGTTTCGCCTCTGCAGAAGGAGTAGTGCCAACTCTTGATTATCCTAACGGAAGTATCCTCTGAACCACCACACTATCGGGCTGATCCTCGGACATCCTTCGGACTCCAGACTACCGTCTTCCTCCTTCCCAATCAACGTCTTGTCTTGAGGAAGCTTCTAAGAATGACCGAGTATAACAAAGTGATAGATCTATCCATGCTATAGAACTGAATAATGAATGTATGACTCTGGACTTCAAGGGAAAAGTATCCTCATTGACTTCGATGCAGAACTATTACATACTACACTGGAATAAAGTTCCGGTTCAACCTCCAGGTCGAGAAGGTCAATAGGTATCCATAGATTAATCTTATTGTATATTGTATGTTATCAATGTCCTTCCTCCATGTCAGTACCGCTGATTATATATCAGGCAATTTAGACCCTTAACGATCCTAAGACTGCCAAAGCCTGCTTCGGAGTTCGCATATGTACCTGCCTCACCGTTAGTTGTTCACTACCATTGATAGTCAAGTCCTAACCGACAGGAGAATTTACTACGTCATCAAGGTAATGTGCTCCTACTGCGACCTAATTGCTATGGGTGATACCTCGTATGAATACGAGCGTGTCTGAAGCCAATGATCAACAAATACATTTGTGTCACCCAGGGCCAGTGAGAGTGCCCTCTCATATACCCACCAGGTACATAATGCTTTAATGATCGCGGCAAACGACAGAATCCTTATTTTGACTACGCTTTATTCGAGCACAATATACAGTGATCTGAAACTGAGTTGTTTTGCCATATACCGAACTGAGAGTATCCCGCGCCACTCAGGACAGGTGAATCCCAGGTCGTATTCACCCAGACCAAGAAATTGTGGTAGAATGAAGGGTTGATTCGCCTCAGTCCACTTGGTCAACAGGGCTCCAATATATATGATTATTGGTCACACACGTATCTCCTATATGACTCTGCATATCTCGAGATGGCATGGTGGTCTGATATTGACCACACACCATCTCATCAGGAATGAACTATTGGCACATGAGTGAAATAGACGTTTGGTCGGCGACTAGGGATCAGGTTTCCTGCCAATACGGAGTGACCATTGAGTAGTATTACCAACAGGTCCAAATTGCTGGGTCAGTTCCGGGTCCGGTTCCACCCCAAACCAGACCATGGCAACGGGTCTTCCCACAAGAAAAACCCTGACCATTGGAAATGGGCCGGTTTTACCACCAAAAACCCGGCATTTCAAGTTCACAATGTTGGCTCCAATTAAGTATTTGAGTTCTGATCGTACCATGACATGATCAGTACGTACATTGTGCAGTTTTATCCGCTCTTTTACCTTCCGCTTTCAGATTTGCGATCAGACGAATATTCGTTGAGTCGCTATCGAAAACCCGCAAGTTTCGCTGGAAATCTGGTGTTATGTTCCAGCAATTCAACGAATATTGATTCGATTGCAAATCCGAGAGCGGGAGGTGGAAGAGCGCGTAAAACTGCACAATCTACGTATTCATCATGTCATGATACGTTGAGATCTCAGATATTTAATTGGAGCGAAAGTTGCAAGAACTGTGAGATGGAACTGCAGTCTGGGTACAACCTGGCCAAAAAACTGCTCGTTCATGTCTGGTCCAGGTAACAACACCGCCAGGACAAAACGGGTCAGGTTTTTGACCGGATCTCTGGAGGCGAACCGAACCGAACTGCCGGTCAAAACCTGGACCACTGGCGGGTTACCCGGACCCATTGTTAACACTATCATTGAGAATGGAGATGTTGCGACCATTTCTAATCCACAGATGATACACACATCATATTTGCACTTAGCTTGACTTTCGTCATGGATTGGTTGATATGAAGGTCATGTAATGGAGATATGCCTAATAGGTGAACAAATTCCAAAGGTAGATCCATTATTGAAATCTGGGTGACAATTTGTGATTCTGGATCAAGTATCATTCAGTGAACCTGTATGATCCCGGAAGTATAACTGTAACACCAAAGGCGTAACAATGGTCATGGCAAACTCTGTGGAGAGTCGCTGTCAGAGCATTTGGCAGATTGTTTCCAGAGTTGTTGTCAGAGAGCTTCCGTCAGAGTGGCTGCTTTCAAAGTGGCTGCTGTCAGAGTGGCTGCTGTCAGAGCGGCAGCTGTCAGGGTCACAGTCAGGCTGGTCAGCAGGCACAGGCTGTGACTAATTTATTCCATTCAGCAGAACTAGTCATCGATACAGCTGAAAACCTTCCAAAATGTCAATCATAAGATGACCCTCACACAACCCACAACCCAGCAGATGAAACCCCGAGATCCAAACTAACCCCACCAGAACTGATCTGAAACTACAACAGCGACTAATACTTTGTAACTGAAAGGGAGACCCCAAATCTAGGAACCAACCCTAAAACAAAGAAAGTGCAGACCCAAAAGTGCAAAGTATAGAAAGATTACATACTAATTAATATCCATTATTCCATCATCATTTTGCCCAATCAAAGTAGACCGGAGTGCCTGTAGGTGCATCTTCCCAATCAATGAATTAAATGCTTGATGCCCATTGAGATCAACGTCCTCACTGGCAGCATTCAGGAGAACCCCCAGTGCTTTTAGGATTGTAAATTGCTTCACCTGCTAGGTGATTGCAATGAACTAATCGATCGTGGCGAGGTAAGCCCATTACGGTTTGCGTTGCCTTCAGTGTTGACTAATCAGCTGTATACACCACCATGCGAGATGTTGTATTGAGTAATTTATGCCCTGTTCTACCATAACAGAATTGAAATATGTATAGTGTAAATTCAAGCCCTGAGTGCTTACCAGATCGGACCAGAGAGGGACCCTTACCTGCCTGTGGTTGATAAATAACTTCTTTACAGTGCCACACTCATCACCACTAATTGAGCTATAGGTGACAGAACAAATTTAGCCTAACAGGCAGCAGTACTGCACAAAGTTAGTATTATTGACATATGAGGAGTCAATGTCGGAGTTAAATGTTAGAGTTGATATGAGTGGCACAAAGTGGGAATATGAAGGATTACTAACCTGTTTGACAAGTCACTGGGTTAGCAGCAAGTATACCAACAGATTTACCTTCTTTTGATTGTGTTTGACTGTCAAGGTGTTTGGGAGCTATTGTTTGAGCCAAGCCAACTTTCGAGCCCTAGACCACAATGCAGCCAGGATGTAATCATTCATCATATCTTGGACCATCTCAGATGGCAGGATTTGGTCCCCCTTCCCTAATTAATCCTCTGTGAACTCAGAATTACCCATCCTCAGCATGATCAGGTTTGGGCTGCTCATGTCAGCATCCCCAAGAGGTTATCTGAATAACTCTTTTGCCAAAGATATTTCTGGATCCATCAAGGCTGGGCTAAGAATGAGTCCTACGGTGATAAGGAGAATTATCTGCCAATGACATCAAACAGGCTTCGTCTCACCCATCATTGTAGCCGACACTGAAGCAACCCTGGTGATCCTCACCCAGAGGCAATTATAGCTACCATCTACAAATGTAATGTTCAACTTTCCAACTCTGGTGGATTTGCTCAATATAACATGTTCATTGGTTACCTGCATAGGAGGGATGTCGATTATGGGCATTCAAATCGTAAACAGGATATTGCTCACCATCGTTCACCAATGCATTAGTGTGCATCAAGCCACAGAAGCTCACTTACCTATAGTTTCCTTATAGTGGGGCCGTCTCATAACTACCTCCAATATTTGCATGGCCCTTCTTGACTTCCCGCTTTCGCCAATTTAGGGCAACATATATCCATCCAATGCTATTACCGTTTACTTGACTGGTAATCTGAATTCTGGGAGTTTCTGGTACAGATATGCAACTGGAGTGAACCAGGTACCAGCATCTGTACCTGCCACATTACTTCTGCCTGTGACCCAATTGTCATCAAAGTTGCAAGTATAGATGAATGTATCTGGCGGCAGCTGTTGGGTCAACCGGGATAAACTCACCAGACAATGCAGCATCCAATCCAGGTCATTGATGCCATTTACCAATGGGGTCGCCATGTACATCCATTTGTATTACGGCTCCAGACAGAGTTTACAGAAGGTCATATGCATATTGTAAACACAGGAGTCCTTTTTGAGCAATGTGCAATTACACATCCTAAACTTACCAATTGGGATCCGACTCGTTCCCAACCAGTGTTCTTCATGCAAGGTAACCCGGTTAAATATACCAGGGCCCCAAAATGTTGAACTGTTGGCTTCCTCTTGGAGGAACCACTGGTAGAAAATCTCAATAGGCAAGATCCTGACTATTTTCAATGGTTTACCATGAAGCATGGATCAATCGGATGCCTTCCTCCAGCAAGAAATACCGTACTGGAAATGGCGAGTTTCCACAGTGAACTGAGTCACCACAGCTTCCCATTCTGCCACCATCGGTTGAAGGGCGATTTCAATTGTGCCTTTGTGTCACTATAGTGGTATGTATTCCGGTTGCATCACAGAATTGTTCTTGGAGATAGACTTCCCTCCACAGCATTCATGGCTCCCTTCTGACCTTCTCGCCCCATTCAACCTTCACTTTTTGGTCATTCAAGCCAATTTCCCATTTGCTAAAATCCAAGATGTGGATTCTTGGATTTTTGGTCATAGACATTAACCTGGTGACATTTTAAAGCTAGTGCTGACAGAGTTCGATAATTGGGAGTGTGGCAAACAGTATATCTCAAGGCCACAGCAAGGTCAAATCTTACCAGTACCGCAGTCATCAGCTAATCAACCACCCTGCACCAAGCTATTCTACTTCACTGCCATCCAATTCACTCCAAAAGTTTGGTGCAGTTGTAACTGTGTGAGTTTGTCAATCAGCTTGATTGTTCTGATCTCCAAGGTGATGCCTAATGTTGCCATTGACTCCTCCAAGCTGTCTCTCTGAAATTTGAGGTGATCCATCAGCTCTGCTATCCTGTGGGCCACAGCCCGGTTAGGCTTAAGATTTACATACTGGGCTGGCCATCAGACGCCTACATATATATTCAAGGCCTGTATAAGGCTTAGTTGCCTATAATCAATTTGGCAGTCTGGATCGAAATCTAAGGCCTCGTGACCAGCCAGGTTCCAATATACAGGACTGCACTAGCCAACTTCAGTCTGAAACAATATACTACACACCATGGAATGGACCCAAGCACGCTGCGGTTCTATTCCGGTGTATTATACTGCTATAGTTATGAGTAATCCACAGCTTGATGCACAAAATATAATGGACCAGTTCCTGGCACGACAGACATCGAATGGGTCAGACTATTTCGATGCCTGGAGGTCATCCTTTCTGTCTGAGGGCTTCTGTAACTCAGAAATGGAACCCATTCAAAGATTCACATTGCTATTTGTACCTGTCATCCACAATAAAGATTAGCTTCATTCTAACATACCGACAGCTGCTCTGACAGCGGCTGAGCTCTGACAGCAACTCTGACAGCAGCTCTGACAGTGGCTGAGATCTGACAACAGCTCTGACAGCCACTCTGATAGCAGCTCTGTCAGTGGCTAACCTCTGCCAGCAACTCGGACAGCAGCTCGAACAGCAGCTCTGACAGCAGCTCTGACGGCAGCTGAGCACAGAGAGTACCACTACAGCTCTGCCAGTGACCACTCTGACAAGGACAATAACTCACCAGTCAACTTCCACATTATCTGTCTTGTTCGCCATCTGTGCTTGCACATCAGGATCATTGGCTCTCTGCAGTTCTGTTAGGGCAATGGTGTTGCAGTCAGTGGCAACTTGATCTAATTCTTCTGCATTTTGTTTCTCGAAATCTTGGTCCTCCAGTTCAACAGTCTAACTACATGAATTGCTTAGTGGTGGATTGTTTATAATTGGCATGATGCTTGGTTCAGAATCATCCTGGTCCTCTGGCATCCCCAGTAGCTTGTCCTTACCTTCCCCTTCCTCCCCCTCCTCCATATCATCCAATTTATTGGCACTTATTTTGTCTCCATAACTGTACTGTAAGTCATTTACTAGGGGCGCATTATCTTCCTGCTCATGTTGAACCCTAATTGCAAATGTTGATACCAGGTTGAGGGGGTTGGTCTTGAAATATTCAGTGTCATTGTTGGTGTCATCCACCTTGACTGTCTTGGTCATACCTAAAATCACCATCGAACAGCAATCAAGTTCAGCAAAGATCACATAGTTGTCTCAGCTCGGTATGACCAATGGACTCTCAAACAGTGCAAATTTGGTCAATGGACTATCACGCTGGGTGGATATTGTGCTTCCCAAACAGGAATCAATAGCCCACAAGTATGTTGCTATATCATATTGCGAAGCAATCCAGATCACTGGTTGGTTGTCACACTGGCGTGTATTAGAATTCTGTGTGAAGTTTCTCAGAACTCAAGACCTTTTCAACTATTCCACCATATCTTCCAGGTGACCATCTCCCATCCACTGGATAAAAGGATCAATCAGGTCTTCTCTGGCTTTTTGCTTTCGAATTCCAGGTGAGGTGCCTCCAACACCAGATTGAACTGGTGAGCTGGTTGCGCCTCTGTTAGGTCTCCTGCTGCTAATATTGATGGGTGAAAGTGACAAGGGATCACATGCATCATTCCGTCCAAAAATGGGTCACTACAGTGCACAGCCAGAGCTGTTATTCTGAAATGTGTCGAACCTAGGCATCTGGGCATCCCCCAAGACTCCAAAAACCACTGGAACTATAACAGATGGTATTTCGGACAATCCAACAACTGATTGAGTCACTGTACAAGTGGCCCTCCTAGCCTGCACTACGAAATCTCAGCTTCTTCTCAATATGGTTGACCATGAACTTGCGGGTATAGCAGACCTACAACCAACATCAGACATGTGATTATTTCTCGAAGTAATAGCAAGGACCATTATATAGTCTGTCACAGGAGCTGATCTAATCGTTGATGCGGGGCGTGGTGTAGATTTTGACTTTGTAGTTGGGATTATTGTGGTCTTAGACTTTCTGGAGGGGCTTGGTGGGGCTTTCTTGGGTGTGGTGGTGGCCCATCAGGTGACTCTTCTTTGTGAGTATGAGATGACACTGAGTTGTATGTCTGGGATGAGTCTTTGCATTCTTTGGATATCATCATCATTGATCATCACATCCGGTGTAAGTCCCTGGAGATCTCGAGAGTTATCAGCAAGATTCATGCAAATGCCAGTCAACTCCTATTTGTCGGGTCAATGTCAGTCATTTTCAGAGACTCAATGTCAGAGTAGGATTCAATAACCTGGTCATGCATGTTTGCTACACCTCCCACCTGGGTGTACAATTTGATTCAGGTGTCCCAAGGGATAGTAGATATGTGATGGTTAGGTTTCAATCCATGGACTGCAGCATGGCATTCAGCAAATGTGGACCGGCTATTCACAGTATCTATGTCCTGGGTCTGCATCTTAAGTGAAGAGGTACAGATTTCTTCAGTGCAGATTGAAACGCTGCATGGCTATCTGCATGGGATTCGTAGATCAGTTCAAATGATCATTGTTTCCCAGATATGAGGGTCGTCAAGCAGATAGGAGGGTCACTGAGTGGATATGAGGGTTCCAGAGTGGATATGAGGATTGCAGGTTGGATATGCTGGTCGCTAAGTGTTTATAAGAGTCATGGAGTAGATATGCCAGTTGCCAGTTAACATTGATTAATCTGAGTAAGTATGTGAGGACTGTATATGTTATACACCATCTTGTAGTAGATGCACTCTGACCCACTCTAAACAGATTTACCACTCCAATGCACATTGTTATGGTGATGAAAATATGCAAGTTGATCTGGTTAAGAATGCAGAGTAGATTAAATTGTTGAGAGTCTGAAGATGCAAAACACTAGTTATTTGGGACAGGTCAAATTGGTAGATGCTAAAATGTTGGTGATTTTTTGGAAGTCCAAATACAGAAAGGTTTGGCAGAAAGTCAGGGGCTGTGTGGTGTAGAAATGGTAATCAGTGTAGGTCCAAAACATCAAATCACACAGTTCCATTTAAGGAAGATCAAAAGAGTACTTAGATGCGGAACATCCCTGCAGTCCGTACAAAGACATAGAAGGGGGCTAAAGATACTATAGTCGATATTTAAAGATTGTATGTGGTAGAACAATATCATGAGACTAGGCCATCATCCAAGTGCATTCATGGGAGCCTTAATACACAGCATTGGGACATGTGATAGGAGCCTCACTATGATCAATTTCCATGGGGCATTCAACTGCAAACTTTTCAATTTCAACAATGCAGTCCATTAGTTGCACTTTATATGGCAGGGTCTTTTCCAGACAAAGTGGTCTCACATGTCACCACTGTTCAATACATGTTCGTCTTCACCCAAATTTTATCAAACTCTCCCAATCAGAGGGGCTACGCAACAAACTGGCCGATGGCATTCCCCAATTTGACAACAATACACATAACCAGCTACATGAGATGGAAATATTCCCCAACCCAGGAGCCCCAATGAATGATACAGAACAACTTCAATCATTTGAGGACAAGGACTGGGACCTCGTTCTTCCATTTGCTACACCCCAACATTGCAAGCTTTGTCGTTCTAATGTCGACACCAACCTTGGTTAAACCAAACTCCACATTATCCTGAAACAAATACTTATTGTACCTGGAGCCAATTGCAAAAATCGTGACAAGCTCTATCAACTGATTGAGGACATTGCAGAAATGAATCCACTCATATGCAGATGAAGGGAGCGATCTGTCAATATTGAAGAAAAAGCTATACAATTCTGGTGTCAGAAATCTATTGCAGCAGAAAGTTATATCCTACGATGTTCCCTGATTAAAGACCATCTCTTTTATGAGCCAGACAACCAAATGGACTCCAGTGGCAAAGATATATATACTGAGATGTGGACAGCAGATTGGTGGTGGAAAATGCAGGCAAGTTTTATTGTATTGCCAGAGAAATTGTTTCATGTCAGATTTTCATTGTGTTTGAGTGAGTTAGAGTGTCAGAGAGATCATATCAGAGAGATCATGTCAAAGGGAGTGAGTCAGAGAGGACATATCAGACAGATCGTGTCAGACAGAATGTATAAGGGAGAACATGTCAGAGTGTGCCAGAGTGAATGTGTCAGAGAGTGTGTCAGACAGTATATCAGAGAGCATGTCAGAGAGCATGTCAGAGAGCATATCAGAGAGCATGTCAGAGAGCGTGTCAGAGAGCATGTAAGAGAGTGTGTCATAGAGCTTTTCAGTGAGCTTGTCAGAGAGCTTGTCAGAAAGCTTGTCAGAAAGCTTGTCAGAGAGCCTGTCAGAGAACATGCCTGAGAGTGTGTCTCAGAGCCTGTCTGAAAGCATGTCAGAGAGCATGTCAGGAGGTATGTCAGAGCGTGTATCAGAGAGTGTCAGAGTCATTTTGTCAGACAGCCCATGTCAGATAGCAAGTCAGAGATGGAATGTCAGAGGTTCATCATGTCAGAGCAGTTAGCATGTTAAGTGTGCCAACACCAGTGTTGACCGGATTTCTCCAAATATTAGAATTTGATTACTCATTGCTAATGAATCATAGGCATTGTTGCTGTATGGATCAACAGTTGTCCCCATTATACTTGGCAGTAACAAAACAGCTTGGCTGGTTTATCTCAGTATCAGTAACCTTTTGGAGGGGAAGAGATGATCAGTTAACACACCAATTAACACTCATTGGACGTTTACCAACATGTCCAAATGGACCACAAGCCAACACCATTAGATTTGGCTATAATGAATCTATTGCTAGAGTATTGGGTGCTCCGCAGAAGCTGGAGAAGAGAGGAATAGTAGTTTTGTGTGCAGATGGTCGCACTGGTTACACATTTCCCCAAATTGCATCATTCCTTGCAGACTTCCCAGAGCAGTGCACCATAACTATGGTGAAAAGCAGTTGTTGCCCTCAATGCAATATAAGTCCAGATGACATGCCCAGCTTTGGCCACAGATCCTGGCACTTTCATCCCCAACAAAAACTTCATTTGTTAACACCTAGTGCTGAGGCAGTAGGGCTGGGGAAGTTTGCCAACTATCCAAATTTCACAGATCCCCAAGCAGGTTGCAATAAATATAGCTGCATGAATATTGACCAGTTGCACCAGCTACTGAAGGGCTTATTGAAAGATCATACCTGGAAATGGACTGATGGCTATCTGAAAAATATTTGTGGCCAGGAAAGGGTTTGGACCTGATAGATGAATGAATTTCCATAATTGCTCACTTCTCTTACATTCACCAGTTTGGTGACAAATTTACCTGTGTAAGACAATTGACTGGTGCTGGGTACAAGGACATGGAGAAGGTCTGGCTTGCAGTGTTCTCCCATCTGCTTAAAGGGCATCCTGACCACTTTATGTTCCTCAAATCTGTCGCTGACTTCATATTGATTGCAAGCTACCACTCCCATGGTGAAACCACCCCTAGATACCTATAGGATATGGTTAGTGACATCGGCTGCAATATCCCCCTCTTTTTACAATACCACAAAAGCTGCAGAATGAGCAATATTCCCACAATTCATTCCGTTCTCCACTATATCTCATGTATTCAGGCAATGGGCTCTGCCTATAGCAGTGACACTGAAATATCTGGAGCTACTCACAATAACCTTACCAAGGATGGCACCAGTTGTTCTAACGAGGTTAACTATATTCTGCAAATGTAACAATGGAAAACAAGATTATTTTATATCAAGTCGAGAGGCAGTAATGTACTGCATCACATTCAATCAGATTCCCTGTTGCCGAAGGCAGATATATGTAGACAGCTTCGGGTGGGAGTTTGTCTGGCATCTGACAAATTATCACATAATTTGATACCTCACATCCACAGAGTGATGATCAAATGCAACACAATTCAAACTCTGACATTTCCAGAGGGTATTCAATATATCAGAGTGTATTGATGCTCTGACATCGAATGGTTCAACATTCTACACAGATATGAGTGCCAGTATACACTTATCGGGCTCTGGATCCCATGCATTGTTGATTCTTTGTCGGATGATATACTGAGCAAATGGCCTCAGTCACTATACAGTAGCACAACAATCCAGATACAATTGAGGTTCAAAAGGTAAGGTGTGTGGAGAAGTGGTATGGACAAGGCAATCGATTCAACAAGACTTTAATACATGGAGATCGAACACCACAAAAAATAGTTGTGTACGTCAACAAGGATATTGCCCTGCCAAACTGTTACACACATTTTGTTGCAGTGATAGAATGTATACCCAGGAAACCAATATTAATGGCAGTGTAATATGACCGATGTTACATCACGACTTATTGTTTGTCACTGATCTGGAATATAATATGTGTACAATGTTAAACAGAACCCATGGAATGAAAATGTGTCTAGATACGCTGCAAAGTGTACAATGCATTATAGACAGTGCTTCTGTTCTTGAACCTGTGCAACTTGTTTGGAGTGGTGAAGATCAACAATATCTTCAGAGCCAGTGTGCAACATTGGAAATATATAACATGATAGATTAGATCGATCAGATATGTCGATCTCAACCAGAATGTCCAGTATTCAGTACCACCTTTCACACCATGTGAGAGACAATCAGAGCCAGAGTCCAGGTCGGAGTTGCACTTGTCAGCCACATTCATCACAGCAATGATTGTCAGATCATGCCAGAGTATACTTGCCAGAGCCATGCTTATCAGAGGTGGGATTGTCAAAGACCATGTCCGAGACCATGTCAGCACCATGCTTGTCAGAGCCACAGTCGCCAGGGTACACTCAATAGAGCTGGAATTCGTTTATTGCTGCCATGATTGTCAGATCATGACAGAGCACACTTGTCAGAACCATGTTTATCAGAGCCAGGATTGTCAGACACCATGTGAGGGACCATGTAGGAGCTGCACTTGTCAGAGCCATACTTCTCGGTGCCATAGTTGTCAAAGCCACACTTGTCAGACCGACACTTATCGGGGCTGCATTTAACAGAGCCGAAATTCATGTATTGGAGACGATATTGCCAGATCATGTCTGCGCACACTGTTCAGAACCATGTTGATCAGAGGCAGGATTGTCTGAGACCATGTCAGAGACCATGTCAAAGCTGCACTTGTCAGGGCCACACTTGTCAGGGCCACATTTATCAGAGCTGGAATTGTCAGAGACTATGTCAGAGCACACTGTCATAGCCAGGATAATCAGGGACTATGTCAGAGCCATACTTGTCAGAGCCACATTGATTAGACCATGATTTTCAGAGACCATATCAGAGCTGTACTTGTTACAGTAGAGTGGTGATGAATACCAGGTAGTTGTTACAGTACCAATTTCATGAGAATGATTTTAATCAGCTCACAAAGATTGCTTACTGCTGATATACATGTCCAACCAAGCAATCGTTAGTATATACCGATTGTGATTTGTTGATGAGCATGAGTCATGTATCGGTGACTCTCACCCAACATGTTTTCCAATGTAAACAGTGACCTTCAATAGTGATATAGAGTTAATGTTCAAGATCACATTGCTGGGGTGGGGATAGCTGTTGCTAGAGTGAAGAAAGAGTTGCGCTTTGTATATATATTTAGCTAGAAGAATTTTAAACCAACAGAGTAGCATATATCTTGGGTAATGACATGATTACTCTGATATAACATGTGATTGTGACTAATTGTTATTGTATGTGAATGCCAACTTGATGATATCCAATTTGGTATTGAAAATCATCTGCGTAATTTGAGGTTCCCAGAGACAAGACGCCATACTATCTTACAAACAGTTAATTTATAAGTGAATGGACTATCAAATCCACTTGCTCACCATGATATACTCATAATGTGACATGGTACAACAGTAATATCAATCACATATCACAGTACTGTGCTAACAGCCAAGACAAATCTTGGTTACCGAATTGCCAAAACCATTACCAACATATGGTCACCGTATTTGTTTTGATATCTCCATACTTATTTCATTTTTTCAACTTGAATAATAGATTCAGATTAGCAGTTATACTTTCTATTACATGTGAGTTGTATTTTCTGCTTGCTTTCACAGTATGTCTTTAATTGTCAGTATAATGTTCTTCTTTATTGAATTGGATCATTGAATCTATATTGACTACTGTGCTTTTTTAAGAACTATTTAATATTTGGTACTTTTGTGTGCTAGATTTCTTGAATTTTCATCATTTAGATATCATTTGTTATAAAAAATCTTCATACCCATGCTGTGTAGTGTATAATGATGACTATTTTAACATACCAGTTTTTCTTGTTAATACTTGACTAGATTGGTAGCTCATGAACTGAAGATTCAGAAATAGTTTTTACATTCGTTCCAGGGAAAAGAACCCAATTTTCTTGCTTGGTTTAATTGTAATTGCTTGGTAATATTATAACACATTGAAATGGTAGTTGCTTGATTACAAAGCAAAGCAAAGAGGTTCTTATTCAACTGAAAGTTCTGGAATATTTTACCAACATGTATGTATGTTTCAAGTATATCATACAAATCCAAGCTAATGTTCTGATTTTTTTGAAAAAAGGTTGGCAATAATCACTATGTCATAAGGTTTCTGATAGCTATAGTAAGATAGTTTGCAATTTCCACCAAAAATATAAATTTACCCAAATAAAATTTCTATATATCTTTGTACAATAGGCAACTACCACATGTTCTCTAACACACAATATTCTTGAGGACAGTTGAGATCATAAACATTGATATTTATGGAATTCAAATAAATAACATTTTAATGACAATGATATGGTATATTATTAAACAAAGAAGATAATAAATACTTTGTACAATTAATATATATAAGCTATTGTTTGTTATACTCAATCAACAACTAATGTACTATATATTCCAGATTCTCCATTGGATGGAAATGAATATATACTGTCTGGAATATAATGAGGTCTATAAGATCAGCTGTTGACAAGATGCTTTGGAATTAGTTACAACACAATTGATTGGAGTGACAGTGTATTAGTATTAATTGACTATTGATCATGTATAAAATAGAGACTTACATTGTTACTATTTGTTTATTCTAAACTAAAAATTCTGTTTGGATATGGAAAATTATGATTAATCGTCCAGTTAGTAAATATGACTGTATAATAGTTGACAATTATTTCAACCAATTTATCAAAGATAATAATCGGTGCATTTGGATAGACAGAATTGTTAGACCATTATTTTAATCATTTTCGACTATATATATCCAGATGGTTGGTGGAAATATTTGCTTGGTGTAATTCTGTTTGCATTATGACTTGAAAATATAATATTAAATAACATTTATCGAAGATGGAACCATATTTCAAACTGTAGAACTAGTGTCTATATATCTAAACTATTTGATTGAGTGGCAAATTGTCAATTTATGAAATCAATGACAATAAGTTCCATCCATTTTGATTACATATAATGACTGTATTCATGTACTACTAATTCTTTTGTTATTTAATCTGGAATTTTAATATTCAAATTACTGTATGAAATAACCTTATTATAGACTATGTCTAGAACATTTCGGTTATAACATATACAGTTTGCATTTTGCTTTTCCAATGATTGATTATATATCCTGGTGGCAATATTCTTTAAGACTATTCCAGTTGAAAAATACCCCAGAACTACTAACCAGTTAACTTTCATTTCTGGAAATCAATCCTATTCTAATATTCTTTATATTGCTATAGACTTTTACTTAGAGTATTTCATTACTTACCGATGATTCCAAGCCAGGTACAGTTTACTATTACATTTGAGATGTGTAAGATTTCTATTTCAGTTTGAGTTAGATGAAAGATTTTATTGGCTTTATTTACTGAAGTATTAACTTTTATTATAAATTCTAATATAGTTACTCTGGTGGTACATACTTTATTGCTATGTAGAATATCTAAATGCTATATCTGAAATAAAAGATTCAATCAGGTTTATTATTTGCAAGATGGTACATATCAGAATTATACTGTATTAGTCTTTTGTACCTGTCATCTCCATGTATTTACCACAAATATATCAGCTACAAGTTCTTTCAAACAAACTTACAACCATCGATCAAATATTCAATTTCTGTTCCCAACTTACCAATACCACCTGTTTTCAAGAAATTCATGAGATTGAATATATTAGTCGACTCTTCTCGATTGTATATCAGCCACAGTTGTTTGGATTCCATTTACTGAGTTTAGTTTTGGCCGAGTAACTGTATATTATGTTTGCTCTGTTCAGCTATACTATTGGCAAGAAGTAACTTGTAGTACGAATTACATTTCATTTCATTGTACTTAATTGATATATATAAAGTGAAATGTACGTCATATCTAATTGAATAACCTGCTACATGATATCAAGCCGGTAGTAGGTAGAGAATCATTCTGTTATGAATGCAAGACAGTTTGTGGAATAGATGCCTATTCTATTTCTATCCCATTGTTTAGCTTGCTTTTGTTTTTAACTATAGCTTATACCTGTTGTGGATGGGACTAAAAAATACTCCAGCAGTAAATATAATAGCCTAACTTACTATAAGCATGTAACTGTCCAAGTCAATTAAAAAGGAACCTAGTAATAATTGTACAACTGATAGAACCCATAACAATCTGTAATTAATACTGGATAATTTGAAACTATAATACTTTATATTTCATCTCCATAATTTAAAGGATAGATCTGTGATACTTAACTAGATACTGAAATATATAAATTTTACATTTCCAAATACTGCACATAACTGTAAACACTATCCGCTATTGCCCAATATCCATTATGAGTACTTTGATTTATACAAAAGTTATACTATGTAATGTATAGATTGATTTTGGTATATGCAGCAATACAAAGGCAAATATAGGTTGGTAGTAACTTAATCTATAATTGTATTGACAAAATATAGTATTTTTTAAATATTTGTAAGTTAGTTATAAGCTGTACAGATTGTTGTAGATACTCTAAAAGTGTATATATAAGTAACTAAGTATGGTATAATAATTAAAAGATAAAGAAATTATATTATAATATTCTAGTTAATCAATTTATATATGCAAGAGTAATTTCAAACAACTATAATACTCATACTGTACAGCTCTATCTGATTCATATTTCATAAGTGAAATATGTTTATTAAACATAATTGTACTTGTAGTTGCTTACATCTTTGTTAGCACTGTATAAGTTCAGCTTATTATATATTGAAGGTCTTGGATTTATAGAATCTTGACATTGCTATAACTTCTTATTACTAGTGATTTTAGTACAGTAAATTGTATTCTGTTATTATAAATGATATTCAAGTATAAATCAATAGTAACAGTGGTAATAGTATTTACAATACAGTGATTTAACATTTGGTAAATTAGTCAATATATTTTCAATAATGAATAATATAAAAATATTTAATATATAGTAATATAGCAGTGGTATTTGTACTTGAAATACAGTATAGCTATATTTTAGTTAAAAACATTTATTTCAGTATACAATTAGCTCTAGATTATAATAACATGTAGAGTTAGTTATGTAGTTACTATATTTATTGAATTAAATATAAATTAATACAAAAATATAACTTGAAAATAGTATTGGATACATATATATTGAATTGCTATTGCATGGTAGTTAGTATTGTTTTGTATATATATAACTGGTATAGTATCTACTTAGTATAAGTGAAATTGAATATAGAAACTATATTTAGTATGTTTAAAACTCGATAATTTTTATCCATATTTATATAGCAGATGTAATTCATGACTCCTTACAATGCAATTAAATTCAAAAATATCACAGATTTATACAAAGTGATACAAATTATATATGGAGTAGTAGAATCTGAATCACATAGTATATCTATAAATTAATTTATTCAAGTACTTATTATTCTTTACAATATACAACATGTGGTTACTAGTTGTTTTCCAAGATCTTTCATTATCTTGAAATGTTTAGAATCAAACAAATATACAATAGCAATTAGTTACAGTTGTTTAAAAGGTTTGGGATAGTAGTATTGGGAACTGAATAGTTGATTATATAGGATTGGATAATTATTGTGTTATAGCTAGTTATACAGTAAAATACTATGATAAAATAACTTGTTTTGTAATCTTTATGTTATTCTATAATTAACATATCCAACATTACCTACTATACAATCTATATCCATTGAATGTATATCTCTATATTAGATTTGATATCTATGAGAGTTTATATTGAAAAACTTTATACTCAATACATTTTTGAATTTTTGATAATTTTCAGCAATTCTTATATAAGTCTATCTTTATTTGTACTTAGTATATCTGCATTTTGGATATTGTTCTGTCTCTTGTCATCAATTTCATATAGTTTTCAATCTGGTTATATCTGTAACTAGTATACTATTTTCTTCCAATTTTCAATATTATATAGTTTATATTAAGCAAGTGCTTTTGAATTGTATTTGATCTGCTGTAATTTCTTTGTTAATGCTGTAATTTGAATTGCTTTGTAGACAAGTTAGTATATAACTATATTTTATTCTCTTGTTTAAATAATTATACTTTAAATTATTTTTGTATTGTATATTTAGAATATTTATTCAAAATTAACTGTACTTGTTTAATACTCAAATATTTTCAAAAATTGTTCAAAGGTATTCTACTGCTTGGATTGAAATAAACAGTATCTAATGTACACTAGAATGATATGGATCTTATCTACTATGGTGGATATCGAATAAATTCATTTCCCATTAAGAGATTTGAAAGACAATTTAACCATTTTGCATATTGTATAGTAGTTTCAATTCTGTACCATTTATTAACAATTATATTTTTTCATTTTCTTTTACTGTAGTTTATGTATTACATATTCTATCTAAATGCTTATTATCAAACCAACTCTGAATTTGTTTCCATACTGGTCATTCTCTATATAATTATTTATATTCAATAATATACTTGTATATCTAACTCTTCTAACAAATAGTCTTCAGCCATAGCTGTATCATTTTATTTGTGATTATGTTTATGGTGACCATTCTTGATAGTATACAGAGCTTGCACTCTTGCCACTCTCACTCAAGTCTAGTATTTCTATTTTTTAGCTGAATCCCCACACAATAATCCACAGTTCTACAAATATATTCTACTATATAATGTATTCTCATTTTACATAGCAAATATGTTGGGACTGCAGTTCATAGTCTCAAAGAGAGGGTATTCTTATGCACAGTATTCTTGTAGAAAGTGGCGACTGTAGTTCTCAATCAACGTAGTTGTAGCTTCGGTTGTTAGCTTTTGCAGCTCTGTATCAGTTTATGATTGATATGGCCCAAGTTGTGTAACATAATTTCACTAACTAGATTCTGATATCGGTTTGATCTATTCCCCAGTTTAACATGTTCAGCCTTCTTTCTGTAAACCTATTGCGGGTTGTTGTCACAGACTTTTCAAAACTCTACATCAAGCTCAACGGACTTTCATATTACAAACCTTCATCGCTTACTTTGTCTTAAGATATACTACGATAGGCATGGATAGTGTCCCAAACATTTTCAGCGTAGGCGGTCAGACCAATGAGGAGAAGAAACAGGTTGTTCGTACGCAGCCTGTCTGAGCAGAATAGCTTACTGATATTTAAGGGACTACAGATTTTGATTCAAACAATTCAGCAGCAACACAATGTCGAAAACGCTCGTCTACTCATTCATGTCTGTACACCTTTCACCCGAGTGTATCTCGATAGGGTGTTGATACTTTCCGGAATCAGAAAATCAATAACAACTGTTTTGAAAAGTGTGTGCCACAGCCCGGAAGCAGTTTGAGCCCATTTGAGGAGAAATGCATAGGCCACTGCCTAACGAAGTATCTTAGTGCATGGAACATGGTACTCGTAAATTATTTCTAACTATATATGAAACGCATCACTAACAATTCGAATAGGTATCAGCGACCTATATCGCAAGAATTAAAAGTGATCCTTCTTCAAATTAAACGGGCGAATTGTACTCCGACATCTTTTGAATTGTACACTAAATAGTGTCTCTGTAAATACAGCATAGCTATATCAGAATATCTTCAAGTCAGATACAGATTCAAATATCAATCACCCTTCATACATAGTGACAAGGCTTTCCGCGAACTGTTGAACTCTCGCACGGAGAGACTACAATCAATTTGCTTGCAAAGCTCCTTCCTCCGTATGGCAGGAAGCTTACCCAATAACTCTAACCCACTAGCCCTCTCAACCATGTCAATCGAGGTTGAGAATTCTCTTAGCGGGGTCTTGTTGCATATGATGGCGTTTGGTAGGACAAATGCTCCCACAGTTACTTGCTCACTTGTTGAGCCATCTTCTGCTACAATAACTTTGAAAAAATGCGTCGGTACTGCTACATTCGGAGGTGTTCCAATAACTTCGTAAGAAACGCGCCATTTGCCATCCTGGTGCAATTTGGGGAGGTACAAAGGACCAGTAATAATTCGGACAGAGGGGTATTTGGTGGTTAGACGGCGGCAGAAATGTTCAAAATGTGACCAGTAGTCACGATTGAATCCATCGCCAACTTGAGGACATATGTTTGTTAAAACGAACGTGTCGTCCATGGCGTCCTGGCTAAACTGCGCATCTGCTGCAGGAACCTGATGCCCTCTGTCATATCCACTTCGAATATAGTCTTTCAGCTTCGCACGGAAAGTTTCAGGAACTACATTACTGTCAGCTGCGAGCCGATTTCTTATTCAAGGCTCTGTACCAGTTTCATCCTCAACGAATTGACTGTGCCTGCGGTCGCCACGTTTCGTTGCCAGTGATTCCGGGGTGATGTGTTCCACGACCTGTTCTCACAGCCGATTTTAGTACAGGGGAATCATAAATTGGTTGTAAACTAACCCATGAGGGGTTCCGGGTACGCCGATCAAAGCTGGAGATGAGCACATGTCGCATGGCGATGTCATTCACTGGTCCCGGAAAACCTGTATGGATCAGTGAAAACATTTCGATTAAGCTGCAGAACAATGATAGAAGGAATGACCGGATATACCATATTCGAACAAACCTGCTGGATCCACAGGACTTGGCTCTTGCGGAACACGAGGAACAGACACGAGATGAATGTGACCATATTTTCTTGTAGCAAAGAAAACAGAACACGCAGCACCACTAACTGCACCTGCTGCAGCGATGAACCCATGAGTGGGAATGTTTGGCATTGAAAGTTTCGATGGCGAAGCGTGAGGTATCAAGGAAGAACTCCGGCTTCAGTTTCTCCCTAGATATTAAGGTGGTGCTTTCAGCCAACTCCACAATTTCAAATACATCAAATTCAGAAAACCCCTAACCCTGGCGGGGAATAGAATGTGATAGCTACCATAGGGGTGCATCTTTACGAACTAATTAGATCACGGGCATATACAAATGCCCCGAGCAAATTAGATTGATTCACTACACTACGGGGGGTTCGAATAAGTACATAAGCCTCACATGGGTTTGAAGTGAGGCTATCATGTTTTATTAGGTTGATGTGGTACTATTTCAATTTGTAGGCTGAAATGTGGAAAATGGGAAGCTTCGTAGAGTCGACAGGCTTACAGTAGTATGTAATGCTAGCACAGTAGCTAGGTCAATAGGTTTCACAATTTGATATCAACCTGTCAGTAGTAAAGAGTATTACTGTAATGAGTTTTTTTTTGGTTACAATGTAAAGTAGCAGAGTTTACCAGCTTCCCATCTTTGCTACACTATGTAGCAGCCAGTATTGGTATTTGAATGATGAGTTTATCACTTTTAGTATCTACTTTGATCTCTAGATAATATTCCCACTGTTTGCATACTTTTTATACATATACATGAATATAAAACATACAATGGCTGTTTATAGTATTGACTATAATGAGTATAATGGTGATAGGGATGATGAGGGTGGTAAGACTAGTAGTTGTCAATAGTAGAGTCAACTGCAATAATAGCTACTAAAGTGATAGCTGCTATGGTAATGGCTACAATTTTATAAATGGCTGCTATAGTAGTAACTTCTACAGAGATGGTGGCTATAATGCTTGCTGCTATAGAGATAACTAATATGGTGATGGCTGCCACTGAGATGGCTGCTGCAGCAATGACTGCTAGAGCAATAGCTGCTGTATTAATGGCTGCTATGGCAATAGCTGCAATAGTCATAGCTGCTACTGCAATGGCTGCTATGGTAAGAGCTGCTACCACGATGGCTGGTACTCTTATAACTACTACAGTAATTGTAACGGGCGGGGTCAGGCATAGGTGATATTGGTAACTTAAATGTGATATGGGAATCAGGACAAGTGCTCAAAGTTCATATTGAGAAAATCAGGACAAGGCAAGAATCCGAGTTGGTTCAAAGTCGTACTTGCTTTGCTATACAAGAGAACGAGTAAAGAGAGAAGAAAAGGAAATCCTCCAACACATTTCAACCTCTCTTTATATACACTTCATCCGCCACACTCGAATCATTCCTCATGTACCGATATACCATCCGAATAGAGATCAAACATGATCTTACGCATCACCAACACAACTCTTATCGATACAACCACGCCACATTATCCGATATCGTAACCCCCCCGACCACTTCCTTGTCATAACAAATTATACCACCACCATCTTACCATATTCCCACACCATCTCCACATCTATCCACATCTCTGCATTTCCGTAACACCAATTTCTTCCATCCACCCGATACTATTCCTGAGTACCCTTAAATCCATCACTCGCAACCCGAGCCATGACAGTATCCCCCACCTAGGTTCGAGGTCCTCCGAGAACATTTTCCAACGGCCCTGGCTTCATGGGATAACTTTGATGAAACTCCCCTACAGCTTGCAGCCCATCCACAAACTTCGCAAGTTCCCATGTCAAAGAATCATACCCAGTCCACCATATAAGGTACTGTAACTGACTCTGGTATATCCGGCTATCCTCAACACTCGAAACCTGATATTGTTTCTCCCCATCGACTTCCACCGAAGGAGGGGGGTCGAACTGCTGTCCAATAAAAGAGTCATTCGCCACGGGGTCCAAAAGGGAAACGGGTTGTACTCGATGAATTTGTACTGACGCAGCTAAATCAAGTTTGTAAGCATATGGAGATATCCGATGAATAACCTTAAAGGGCCCCAAAAGTTTCCAGTCAAGTTTCTGTGTGGGCCTCGTAGTCCATACATGTCAAGCATCCAACCACAACTCAAAACCCTCTTGAATATCCAGGGCTGGAATTTGTACACGATTCGCTGCCTCTTCCTGCACCCCGTGGCTTCTCCTCATCTCGACTCGAATGTGCTGATGATGGATCTGCTGAATTGTTGGCTGAACCTGGTCAGCACTAACCCGTTGTTGATCCTGATCCTTTGTTCACTCTCCTGCAAATGTTATTCCACGGTCAATGCCCTGTACCGCATAAATTGGGGTGCACTCAGTAGTCTCGGACATCCCATTATTCGAAGCAAACTCAGCCAATGGAAACCACTTCACCCAGTCATGTTGCAGATGATTTACGAAACACCCGGCAAGACTGTTCCATACTCGAGTTCATATGTTCCGACTGTCCGTCTGTCAGTGGGTGGAAGGCTGTCAATATTCCTCCATCAATTTCCAACCGACTACAAACCTGTGGCCAAACGGTTGAGGAACACTGCGGGCCCCAATCTGGAACAATGGTTGATGGGTAGTATTAGCAACGGGTCCGGGTAACCGGCCAGCGGTCCAGGTTTGGCCTGCAAAAACGGGTCAGTTCGGTTCCTAACCCGTGCAGAATCCCGACCCGCTGAGTCTTGGCTGGCTAAACCCGGACCTGTAGCCATTGACCCGCGGATTTTGCCGTGATTGGCTAGACCTGTCGGTTCCAATGTCCGGTTCTGCATTTCGGGTTTTTCTATTTATGGTCGTATTCAGATATCCTACTGTTAATTGCAAAATATTGACTTTGGTATATCATTGACTATTTGAGATGTATTGACTGCCTTTATACTCAAAAAGAGGAGAGACAGCCTTCTGGCCCAATTCTAAAACTGCGCATCCACAGAGCACCAACAATTATAGGTCTTGTAAGTGAAGTAATTACAATGTGATTTGGTCATTGCTATCCATAATCGACAGACTGGCTGCCTTTATTGGCAGGAATCAAAGCCACACGCTCCCGGCCCCATTTTGAAAATGAGCGTCAATGGAGCGTCAATGATATTTGGCGTTTCATCATGGGCAATCAAAGTGTGATGTGGCCATTATTGACTGTATACAGTGTTTTGACCGTTTCTATAGGCTAAAACGCTCATGAACTCTTGGTTGTGGCATTGTAAATGAAATGAGTTGTAACTGCCTAGGAGGCTGTCGCGCGAATATCTCTTGCTTATCTGCCTATCATGGCTGCCAATTCCTCGTTTATAGGTGTCTGCGATCAAGAGCCATTTGGATTACCCGAGATGCAAGACCAAAAGGTCTGGACGCTCCGTTGACGCTCATGTTCAAGATGGGGCAGGGAGCATGTTGCTTTCTCTTTTGCCTATAAATGATGCCAATACTTCGATTATGTGTATTCACTACCAAGTCACGTTTTTATTACCCCACCTACTGGACCGAAAATCGTTGACTCTCCGTTGACGCTCATTTTCAAGATGGGGCAGGGAGCGTTTTGCATTCTCTTTTTCCTATAAAGGATGGCAACACTTCCATTATGTATAGTCACTACCAAATTGCATTTTTATTACCCGACTTACAGTACCAAAAATCATTGACACTCTGTTGACGCTTGTTTGGCCAAGGGCATATGCACAATATACCATCATTTCATTTGGCGGAATATATCATTAACAAGATTTTGACAGCCTTTCTGTCTTCTTCAGGTACTATCTTCTTTATCACTTCATTGTTCTTTAATAATACATATGAATAGATTTTTTAAATCATGCTATAAAGTGTCCGGCAATTGTAGATAATACTACACTTGAACATTACGTTCCTTACGATACATGTTCGCTTGCACTGGCAGTTTCACTCAATTGGCTGCTGTCGTCTGCAAAATGGATGTTAGCTGTATTACCTTGCAGCAGATAGTGTACTGACCAGTGGATGTTCCTTCATCATTCTGCAAATCGGGAATAAAATCTTCATGGTGCTTGCTATCCTCGGCATATGTATCATGATTGAAAAATTGAGCGCCGGGAAGGGGAGATTGTTTATATTCATATACAGTGGGCAGATTTGGGATTTTGGAACTTTGGGCGCAATTTTTGTCACCGGATGGCGCTGGTGGCATTCCGGATGGATGTGGTGTTAATTCTGGTGTTGGCTGTCTGTGTCCGACTTGAGGCGGTGCACCTGTGCCATTGCGCCTCTAGCGTGTCCGTGGATTCTTTGCGGTGCCATTTTGGCAAAGAAGGCAGCCGTCAGTTTGATTTTCTTAAACCATCGCCTGGTGTTGTTCTATTGCAGCTTTCGCCTTTCTATGCCCAGGAAAATCAACTCCGCTTCTTCTCTTCCTGGACTTCTGCGCGAGGTTTCTTGATCAGGTGTTGCGTTTCCTCTATCGCAGCGCACGAAAACCCTGCTTTGGCCATTATCGCCATATTCAAGGCGAGGTGCATGTCTGACTGTTCTAGCTGTACCCGACCTCCTTGCCTTGCCATAGTAGCAGACATGTTGGAAACCTACCAGATATTAGTTGCTGCTTCTGAAAGTGAGAAGCGGCGATTACCTCTACCATATACGCTTCCCTAGCCTCCTCTAAGGTGTTTAAAACTTTTTTCGTCCATTCCCGGGGACCCGTATCACCAAATTTGTCCGGGAAAATGCCAGAGCCGACAAAATCGTGATGTTCAATTTCCCGTACTGTGCGGATAAAGTCCTGCGTCGACCATGGGGGTTTTGCGTTATGGGCAGCGAGATATTGTTCACATAGCTCCCTCCATATACCGGCTGTTCATTATTCAATCAATTGACAGCCGTATACCATGATATGGACATACTCACATCCAATTGCGTGCTGCTTCTTGTTCGTGCTGCTTTCGGTTCTATGGACGATTTATAAATGTGCGTCCTGGGTCACGTTTTCGGTGGCCACAGTGGCAGCTTCGCGGTGGACTAACTGGTGTCTGTGTTGTTGCTGTGTACCTTCAAGTGACGCATTGGATGAAGCGCCCGTCGTTTCGCTCAATTTGGATCCGCTCTCGCCTGTATGAGGTGTTTGTGTAGCCTTGACTTGCTGATGTGGAAAAGGCGAGGAAGATGATAACCAAAAGAAGTGGGAAGTTCTGAGGAATATATAGTTAGCTTCAAGTCACAATAGACTGACCGACCGCCAACTTGGACGTTCTACTCATGATGAATCCTCCTGCGTATAGCTGCAGGTTGCACGGGTTTCCAACAGTCCTGCGATTTGCAGAGAGTCGGTCTGATGTCGTATGTTTACTTACAGGGATAAATTGAAGTTCACAAAAGGCAAAATCTCATTGATGTTACATATAAACTGGATATTCTTCGACGGACAGGACGTCTGGTGATGTTTGTATCAAGAGATCACCAGGATTGTACATGAAACTGACACTAAAAATCGAGTCATCTTGTGTGGTTAACATGACTATTCCCAATTTAGTGAGGGTCAAAACACAGAATTTGCTTTGTTCAAGTTGGTCAAGGGTACCAACCTTGACATAAAAGACACAGCTTGCCTCCATATGGTCCATATCTTGCAACATCCAACATCTCTCCCAATAACAGTCAACACGAAATACAATGGTCAATGCTCCAAAAATGAACCTTTCTCCTCTCCCGGCGGGCAAATATGGCAAATCGACGAAGCATTCCACACGACGACATCATCCAGCGAATGAATGGAAGAGCGGGTTGGAGGCAGAACGGGTCTGAGCCCATGGACCATTGCGTAGCTTGCGATCCAGAAAGAAGCTTGCGGTGGAGAAAAAAACGAGAAACGCACTTTTTGAGCAATGAAGAGAAAGAGCAATGGATAGAGGATTATGTGGAGAGAGACTGTGGTGGCAAGAAAGCGAGTTGAAGACGCAGAGACAGCAATGAAGCAGAAGCAAGAAGATATGAGCAATGTTGAAAAGGCAGGATTGACCAGCAGAGAGCCTGAAAAGACATTTGAAGCGATGCTGAATGCTATTGGAGACAGTGCGAGCGATCTTGCAAGTTCCAACAATGAGAAGGATGCGGAAGATGAAGAAGAAGACGATGATACAGAGCAGGGCAAGCTGAGCAAAGATGACGAACCCGGCTGGGTGATCGGCACAATCTCCAAACCAGTACAACGCTGCATGAAGAGGTTTTGCCAGAAGCAGATGAAGCTTGACGAATTGACACAACCAGGATGGGGGGACGCAGCCGACAACTTCTGCAAAACAGATAAGAAGTACAGAATGTCCGAATTGAACGTTCCAGCAGTCATTAAGTCCCAAACAGATCATGTTGCAGCCGCACCACCCCCGACATCATTTGGAGAGCTATTAGAGACTCTTGATATCGTCCCCGGATTATCACCAATGCCGCAATATACTTCTCGACCAGGAAGTAGCCATATGGGAGTAGGTTCAGAGAAACCAAAGTCAGCCGAACGCATAGTTTCTCTCACGGCCGGCGCGGAGTTCAATTCGTCACTGATTACATATGTGACGCCAGTTGAACCAGTAAGCTCCTACCACTGCATATTGCCTCCTGAGCTAATTACCAGATAGAAATCGGATTCGGACGAAGAAATGGTGACAACTCCTGCATCTGCGGAGGAATAGATGGCCAAATTGAAATTTTTGAAACGGTAGAGCGGTGAAAAGCAATTTGCGTTTCGATTTTGCTATGTGTCAGCTTTGTCTTGATTTCAGTGACCAAATTGTGAGACATGATAATTCATCTGTGCAGGTGCAAGGGTCGTACGCACCATTCTGACGTGGTAAACTCCAAATCACGCCACAAGATGACCAATGAGCAGGTTATCGTCTTTCCTGTTACTGTTAAGTGCGAAAGCAAAAACTAAATTAATGACGAAATCTGCCAACAACTTTCACGTAAGTGATGTCAGACAAGTCATAGAGGGAGCGGTCAAAGCGCAATACGAACCTGTATGCATGACAACCGTCATGCTGCATTCATCCATGCATTCAAATGCACAACTCTCCGCTTAGATCTGGTCCACATGGTCGAGATTTTGAAAATTCATGTCTATCTTCATTACAGATAATGGAACCTACACCCAACCAGGTGAGGAATCACTATGCATAGAAGAATCAGGAAGTACACCTTGAGTGAGCACTCACATTCAAGAAGGCAGTCAATCTTTATTGTCTATCACATGTTGCCTTTCCAATTATCTACCATAGTACATCATATTGCAGATAGCTAATGTTCTCTATTCCATTGATGAAAGAGGATGACGATGCCAATCAGGAGATCGGTGTTGATGAACCGGAGGACATAGGGGAGTCAATCTTATCATCCACCATCGATGAAGACAATTTGGATCACCATCTGAAGGTCCTCCATCTGGGGTAGGCTAGCCAGGACCAGTCATCACAAAGGACACAGGTTCCACTGGCAAAAAAATGGATCCGTGCCGATACTATTATTGCATGCCCTCTGCTGCCAAATTCCTGATCATCACCTGGGTCAATGGCACCACCACCCATCAAATGCCAAAAGTCAGCCCTCTTCAACAAATTGTCCAAGTCTGACTGTGCACCATCCGCCCATGCGCTGCCGCTACCCAAGTCTAGTGGAGAGCAGGATACTCCTCCACCCAAGGGCAGTGGAGATCAAAATGTTCCCCAACAGAAAAAGGCTACTTTTGAGCTAGCGAAAGATTCATGGAGGCAATTGTATTCACACAGACTGCTTGGCCATTATTATCCAATGACAAGTACTCGATGGTTGAAGAAGTTTGGGAACTAGCCATTGAAGTTTATGATCATCAGGAGGCAGTAGCAGGTGCTCCTGTTGGTCCACGACCTGTGTCAATTTCCCAGTGGTCCATCTCCCAAAATCGATCCACAAACACGTGAAGCTGTAAGTCTTGAATTCTGTTTAATGCTGCTCAATCAGATTTACAATATTGTCTATGCCCCAAAATATACATACTTGAAACTGAAGATAAGTGCCAGGTGAGGACACTTGGTAGATGGGGCTCGTTGAACTGTTGTCTGTGGTTACAAGTTGAATGTTCACTCTGAGACTGAGCTTCGGATACTGGTTGTAGGTAGTTCCTGTTTGACGATGCACAGCTCTCCAAAGTCGTCGATGATGAGACATCAAGGTTCACCCAGATGGAAGTGTTAGATCTTGTTTACCATCAATTTTTCTTCACCACCAATTGGTTGTGGTGCCAGCCTACTACATTCTAGTATGTCGAACCTCTCACTCTGAAGACTTCAGCACTGGCAGCTGCAGCTATTGATTGTGCACTATCTGAATATACCAGTGGATAGAAGGCCACTGTTATGTTTTCTCAAGATGAATATTGAGGTTCATTTTGCCCATCCCCTGTAATGCATTTTACATCAGCAGCCACTACACTCATCAATCACACATTGGTGGGCCACATCACCCCACCCTATAGTGCAAATCTGCTATAATAGGCACTCCTCAATCCCTCTCAGCATTTCTCAGCCCACATTGACACTCTTCTATTCAATTCCACAATCGATTCCTCCTCTTTTAGCGCACCTCCACTGGGATATGAACTCCTTAACCCCCTCTGTCTGGATTGGCACTACTCTATTTCACTCCGCACTGTATGCCCTCATGTCCCCTCTCCTCAGGCAGGGATGGGAGCACCTCAATACCCACTGCACTCCTCATTCTGGATTGTCACTCCTATATTGCATTCCGCACTCCTTACCCCCCAGTTCTCGGCGCTCCTTCACTGGAAAAGCGCTTCTCAATCTCCATCGGTACTGCTCTGCCTGGATTGGTGCTCTTCAATTCCATTCCACACGCCTGACCCCGCCATCTGGTGATCCTGCCATAGTATGGGCACTCCTCAATCCCTGTCGGTGCTCTGGAGCCTATATTTGTTTCTCCTCTTCTTCATCCCGCCCTCCTACAACACCTTATGTGTACTCCTCTTTTCCACACAGCACTCACCATCTGGCACTCCTCTTTCACACACAGCTTTCCGCGTATGGCGCTCCTCTTTTCTTGGTAGTTGCTCCCCATTTTTCATCGGAGTATATCATATTGCCTGTCAAACCCACATTTGGATTATCAGCTAGCTAACATCTGGTTACACTTTTGTTAGATATAACAAATCGAGCCAAATGACATTGGAATAGAACTTCAGCCACTCACCAGGTACAAATTATCGGCAAATACAAGGAGTGCCTCCAGCTTCTTGGCACCATTGATGAATTGTGTGTTGCTGCTTTCATCAGCCCTGATGATATGGGGGATGTTGTGGATGACATCGACAGCATGTATGACTGATATTATTCAATAGGTTCGCCATGTTACTGTTTTGGTGCACCTGCATTTATGTTCCAATCACTGGCCTGTTTCTTTGGTTCCCTGATGTAGCTGGGCAAAAGGTACAGTGTCTCAAAGATACTAGATAGTATTATTCAGAAGTGCTAACGAACGATAATCCATGCATCATATTCACTGTTGAGGGAAATTGACTGCTTTTGTAAATCTGGAGAATCGCAGATGACGCCTGCAGTCCTCTGAGTAAGTATCCATAAGATAAGGGCCATCACTCAGAGTTGGTTTGTGATGCGCACATTGGTACGGCGACACGCCTAGGTCCACCCCACTTTCTCTCCGGCGCTCCCACATTTTCCCAAACCACTCATAATCACTCCCATGGTACTCCTGTACCAGTCATCAGAGATCCCAGATACCCCTGTACTTGTCTTCAGAGATCTCAGTTACTCCGAAGCCAAGCTGGAATGCCCTCCTACAGTGTAATTCTCTCCTGAAATCGAACCTTTTAAGTTTACACTCTGCATCCTCTCAGATACACCTGGAGGTTCGCAGTGACAAAAATACATTTTGTGGATGTAGCCAATCGACCTGAGGAGTAGTGTCAATCAATATACAGTGGCAAACACAGAGGTTAAGATGGTAGTAATTCACCTGTTCAACTGTGCCATCCTTGTGCATAATCTGCCACTGTAATATGAGATAGAACAATTCTAGCAAATGTGACACATCTTGAAATATAATCATTTTAATCTTTCCATCTTGTGGTTGAGAAAGCAACCTAAAGCTTCCATATCAGGCTACAAATGGTATGACCGTATTGTATCCCATCACTATCTTCAAATTTGTAGGATATTTTGTATCATTAACCAAAATTAATTGATAGCCTGAAATGTAAGCACTTGATCTGGAATCGATGAACCAAGTACTGTTGGCAATATTGGATCTAGCTGATATCTATTCATTTTCAATGGATGTGGTGAGTGTCGAATTAGTTTTGGTTAATGCTTGTATGACACTGTTGCCAGTATTTGGAGGATTGCCCTGAAGCTTGCTCATGCACATATTCATAATGTGCCCTCTCATTTGCAATGGATTGTACTTCTGCGGATTCTTATGTTTCCTATAGTATTTCTGTTTATCCTTCTTTGGACCTTTGCCACTTTTACCACCTTTGACACCCATCTTTGTATAAAGAACAGCCTCAGGCATGAGCCCATTCTCTCTCTTTTGATTGCTGGATCTATGACCACTTGCTTGGTGACAAGTTGATTGGGTGTGGTGGTTATGATGTCATTTGGCTCCATCATCAGCTGCAGGAACACTACCCATCCTGTCTTGCTTGGGATCCTGTGAACAAGGTAGAAGATCTGTTCATGGTCATTCACATTGGGTACTATCTTGGCATTTTTAATCAATGTCAGCAATATCAGTGTCAGTTATTTGTTGTTCTGTGCAGAGATTGAAATAGTAATTCTTCTGATCAATCTGCAATGTGTAGTTGTCAACATTACTGCATTCCTGTGACTTGATACTCTGAATGTCTTCTCCAACCGGACCAATGTTGAGCTTCAACTGTAACTTATAGGCTGATGTGAGTGTATCCCACAAATTTTCAACAATGTTAACAACCATGTATTCTTCTTCGATCTTTGGATCCATGCTAAGCTGGATAGTTCAACTGGCAACAAAATGGCTATTCATCGCATCTCGGAATTAGGCATTCTCTCCGGTTGTCTTGTTTGCACTTTGCTCTTCTGACTTGACACTGTACACATTTATGATACCATGCAGTTTCTTCTGCTCAATAAGTCAAGCCATCTCAGATGCGCATTGTACACAGGTGCCACAATTGAACCTGGTAATGACGATTGTGGTTGAACTCAGTTTGCACGATTTGGGTCTTGTATCGTAATTGCCAGTCATCATCATCCCTCAGACTTACTGAGAGATGTCCTGCAGTGGCCAACAGCAGCCCAGCACGATCACGGTTGATTCCTAAGGTTTTCTGGATACGTGTCCAGGGTGATAACAACCTCCACGTGACCAATGAAGTGGAAGTGTTGCTCATTGTGCACCGTTCAAACCAAAGAGCTTGTTGACTGGTGTACAGCAGAGGGTGCTCGGATAGTCGAGTATGAGAGCACATATGTGGAGGTTAATCCCCACCTCCATACAAGAACACGTCACATCAACATATGGGCAATCTACATCAGCAAAATCAATTTTTGTCACTGGGAGCATTTGAGAGTTGTCGGACCAGAATCCCAGGATGGTCAAATCCCAGAGTTGACTGGATGGATGCAGTGGTCATCAGGTGAACCTGGGAGCGGCTGGGAGTACCGGCGACAACCCTGGGAGCACCAACCACAACGTCGGAGCACCAACCACAACCCTGGGAACATCTGGATGCGCCAGCGACAATCCTGGCAGTTCCAACCAGAAGCCTGGGAGCACTCACAACACACCTGGGAGCACCTGCAATCACAGTCGAGCAGTCTGGGAAAAGCAACATCTTGTTTGGGAACACTGCTGGTGCGCCTGGTAATCACAGCTACTACTTATCATTCAACAATTTTCAAAACACATGTATTCAGTGTGTATTCCCAGCTATGTAGCTATGTAACTATGTATCTATGTATCTATGTATCTATGTATCTATGAATCTATATGGCTACCCAACTACACATAGTATATCTGGACTGGCAGCAGGCCGTGCTTGAGAGGAATTAGAGGTGCTCCTGAAGTTGACGATCGAGTGAACTCACAGATGCACTTGGCAGCTGTAGTTGAGTGAATCTGGAGATGCTATTGGAAGCTAAGATCGTGCAAACTTGTAGGCAGTAATTAAGCGACAATGTAGATACACTTGGAGGCCATCATCGAGTGAATTTTGAGATGCACTCCCAGGCTGTCATCTGGTGGGTGTGGATATGCACTTGGCGGCCATGATCATGCGAACTTGAAGGCCATGGTTGAGTGCGTTTGGATATACACTTGCAGGCCGTGATGGAGTGAACCTAGAACTGCACACCGAGACCATGACTGAGTGCAGTTGGTCGTGCACTCCTAGGAGGAAATCGAGTTGGTTTCGAGATTCACCAGGAGGACATGGTCGAGCGAGATTAGGGGATAATTTGGAGGCGGTCGATCCGAGGCAAGCCAGCTGCTCATGACACTCCATGCATCTGGTCATTAACTCTCAATCCCGGGAATGTGATGCGGTGACATTACATTTGAGCTCTCATAGAGAGCTGGCTGGTGGTGGTCAATCCTGTACGGAGGCAAGCAGGAAGCTGAAGCTGCATTCAGGGGTCAACTTGTAATCGTCATAATGCAGGGAAGACAGACAATCTTGGGTGGATGCTGGAGAACTTGGTGTATGCTGTACACGGTGAATGGTGTACTCTGTGTATGCTGGATTCCGTGTATACGGTACACGGTGTTGACGGATCATCATGGCATGGAGAGATTGCGTGGAATGACTTAACTTTGTATTGTGTGATGATTGTAGAGTTGTGGACGAGAAAGAGAGATGGGGGATGACGATTGGAATGATATGGAGGATACTGGCAGATATGAGATATCAGGGGTTCAACTTTCCTGATTGGGTTAGGAAGCCCTCATATCTGTGGTATTACCTGCTGGATCGGGAGTCATATCTGATGTGTTGGGCATGATAAATTGACTCGCACATGACATTCTCTAAGCCCCAGTGTCTCAATATGATTTCCCATCTCCTCTCATCTCTTTCTATCTTGTCTTCAATTCTACTATCACCTAAGATCACAAAGTTAAGTCATCCCTCGCGAATTCTGCATGCCCAGATCATGAGTTAACAATGAGTACAGTATCCAGCGAGCAAAGCATACACCGAGTACCACATACACTGAGAACTGCATATACTGAGTGCTGCATACACCTAGTACTTAATACACCGAGTACTGCATACACTGAGTACTGCATCACCTCAAGATCGACAGTCTTCCGCTCCCAACCAGTCTTTCATCCCTCGGCTGACCTTGTTGTACTCAATTCCCTACATTCCCTCAATTACTAGTTCAGCAATGCATATGGTCTCAGCTCCCATCGCACCTCCCTCCCGATCAACCACCTTCCAATCGGCTAACTCCAGACCCACCACCTCCAAGTACTCCTCCAATCTCAATTGATCATGGTCTCCAAGTGAATCTCCAAACGCACTTGATCATGACCTCACAGTGCATCTCTAAACTGGCACAATCCCGGCATTCGAGTGCATCGCCAATCTGGCTCAATGATGGTGTGGTGAAATGGCGGAGCTCTGAGTGCATCCGAAGGGAATTCCAGAGAAAGAGCTCTGCTGGCTCAAGGAGAGTAGGGAGATGGTCGAAGGATATAATGAGGTACCCAGCTGTGAGGAACCACACACCTTATGTGGATCGATAAAGGCTCAGCAAGAGTGATTGAGTGAGAAACTACACAAAGTGCATCGATCTATGAAATGTCGGCAAGAGTTCATGTGACCAAGAGCTGGGAAAGATACACTGTGGATTTCATATAATAAGATGATGTCTATATACTCCCCATTACTCAGTGCATCTCGGTTATCGCTGTATCTGCATTTGCCCCCCCCACATTGCTCAGTCCGTCTGGATTTTTCCTGTATGGGTGTAGGCCCCCCAGTAGCTTCCTCCTACCAGACGAAATGGTGATGGTGGTGAGAAACAGATTTACTCACCACGATGCCCTCCAAGTGTGTCTCTAAGTTCTCTGAATTGGTGTCTCCAGGTGCTCCTCCAATTATCCTTGAGTACCATCTGCAGCCAGATTGACCGTCTGTATATATATAGAGAGACTTGGACAGATAATACATGCCATGTTGTGAGGTAGCGAATCTGGTGACTGTAACAAAGATGAATAGGATATACAAAATGCCATGTAGTTATGGAACCACAAGAACTACTGCTGTGAGGTTATGGCACCAAGTCTCCAGCAGTGCTGCACAGCAGTCTCAGCCGCTCTCGATGTCTCCTGCAGACCTACCCCGAGGTTTCAGCTCCTTCAAAATGTGACTATCCTATATGTCAATTGCCAGAGCGTCCTGAATGTACCTCCATAACTGCAGATGCTTTCAAGAGCACCTGAGAATGCCCTTGCAGAGTCTGAGAGCACTTTCCTTAGCTCCATGGGGGCCTTGGAGCATCTGGAAGTACTTTGAAGCGCTGGTGAGGTTGGCATGAGTGGCTGTGTGATTTGCATGTGGCTTCCAAACCGATTTACATTTTGCTGCTGCATGACTTATTGGACTTACAACAGATGATGCTAGAAATATCATAGTTCTTGGAATAATGATATCTGTCATCCCCATCAGCTCAACAGAATTGACAAGAGGCAATGACATTTGTTTTTTGTAGTGCTTGTAATAATTATTTCATATTCCTGTTGCTTTAATATACACCTTCAACTTGGTATTTACCCCTGTAGCTATATTTTTTGAAGTTTATATTATTAATTGATTTGAGGTACTGAAATTTTCAGGCTCCTGAAGGTCCATAGTTTATGTATCACAGAAATCTTGATCATGTGCTGGGTCTGATTGAGCAATATTGGGAGGTGGGTTGATTGACTGGCTTGAAGATGGTGTTTCAGACTATTTCAAATACAGCCCACCAGTGTGGGTTTGGGAAAATTCCCACCTGTTGATTGTAATGTCATATTGGGTAGTAGCTTCTTATTTGTTTGTATTAAGTGTTACTGATGAGAGTTAATCTGTTGTCAGTTGATATCAATTAATATATTTTTGGCAGATAAAGTAGGTATTATGTATCCTGTGAATATTGTCCAAATTTGAGTAATACTCTGTGGTCATTATACTTCTTCTGATAAATCTTCATATCACCTTACAAGGTGATGAGTTTTTGCAATGTTGGATGCACAGAAATATTTAGTTGACAGTGTACTGAACTATAGTAGTATATATCTTTTGTAGATGCTTTGAACAATAATCAATATGAAGTAAGAATAAAATGTTTTACCTACGGATCAGATTTCGTACTAACCAATTATTCATAACACGTCCTGCATTTCTTCTGCTATGTTCTATTATCAACAACATGAATGTTTCTTTTGTTCACAGTATAAACTACTTTTTATACTATTTTTCCAGTGTTTCTGAAATCCCTATTATTGGCCTTGGTATATAAGTCTATTATTGTACAGCACTTTCTAGTATACCAACAATTGAGCATGGTTTAGCTGATAATAGAGGTACAAAATCATATTACCATTAATAGGTAAGTATTCAAGCCAGGAGTACTTCAACTCAATGACTATCATACACAATATAACTGACAGGGTATATAGTTTTATATTACTATAATATTGGGGCACAGATTCTGAGAAGACAAACAAAATTGCCCATTCAGCTCAATATGAAGTAATACTAGTATTGCTTCACATGCAGATTTCAGAGCAAATGATGTTGTAATTTTGTATAGATATATTTTATATGTAATATGTGTAGTTGCACTGATCTTGTGACTTGATATAGTTCTGGCTAGTGCACTAGAAATATTACATGATATTCCTTCTGTGAACAGTTTAGAGTTATACATTGTAAATCGGTAGTCTGCTAACCAAGATTCTGGATTTCAAGATGAATATATAACAATGAATGGCAAAATGTAATTAAAGTTGAGTTTCATTAATCAAAGGCAAAGTAAAATGCCACAGTTCATCACAACATTTTGTGACATAAGAGTCCTTTATTCCACTCAATATTACTACTACTTCCATATTCCGCCATGTCTCCAATTATACTTCATTTTGAATTCCCACTGTTATTGTTTATAACACTTTTTACAATCTATATGAAAAAACTGATCTGTAATAATCATAAACATCTTGGCTCCACCAAGTTGTATATTTAGCTTTCAACAATACCCAGATGACAATTTCAAATTATCAAATAACAATATTCATAATCATCCCAATAATAACAGTCTATCTGAGCAACCCACTTAGCAGTTTTGCCCACTATGTTTGTCTGCTTATCTTCTCTCATACCATCTATAGCCTGATACTAACCAGTTCTATTACTACTTTCTATACAATAGAACATGAAGTATGACATCAACCACAGGTGTATGAAGCAGGGTTGCTCACTATGGACCACAATAACAAAGATATGAGATTTACCTAAACAGTTCACATAATATACCAGGTTACCACCCATGACTGGGATACCTACCTCCTGCAGATGATACTGATTGACCAAAATGAGCTGTCTTCACAACCCTTCCCAACCTAGTCACTGCTGCATGTATACTACCCACCCCTTTTCTCTCTGTTCCATACTCCATAGCATCCTCTAGGTCCAGCATATCGTTAATATATACAACATAGTGATCCTCTTTCCCAATACCCTCCTCTTGCCACACCTCTCCATCCACCCTATGTTTTTTCACATCCTCCGAAACACTATGCACAATTACACGTACCTTCTCTGCACCGGTGATGTTCATTTCCGCATGTTTCAGCTTTCTGACCCCTCTCCAGAGGATACCACCATTGCAGCAGCCATTTCTTGGCACATTGTCGCTTTGGCCATAATATATCTGGATAGCATCTCTTGTTCGTTCCTGAGCTGAAGCACATCCTCACCTGCATACATTCGAGCTTCAACCCGATTGTGGCAGCCCTTCGCTGCAACTACAGTGATATCCATGGCCGTGAGCGATGCATTCTCAGAATTCCGTATCCTAATTCCTTATCATCAAATGTACTCTGAACTGTCTTTCCCAGCTGCACCGACAGAGCATGTAGCTTAAGAGAGCAAGATGATCAGTGAGTAACAAGGTCAAGCGCAGTAAGGGCTGATCAGCTAGCAGCTCTTGGTTGTCTGGGGGTCACACCGCGAAGTGCGGTGGGAGAGCCTGGCAGGTATGTAAATCAAATAGTATTGTCTGCCTGCCAAATTATTACCTTCTATGGAATTAGAGCAAAGTTTGAAGTTGCCTCAAATGCGCACAAGATGTTATTTTTGGTATATGCTGCAGCTATTGCATGTGCTACCAGTGTGTAGGAAAGTCTTAGAGTGGAGTTTGGAGTAGCATAGCAGGTGGGCTTACATATAAAACTGTCCTTTTTTAAGTGCATTTCATTCTTTTCTAACCCATAACTCCTGTTCAATGCTATAGCAGTGGGAACACAGACTGAACAGCCCAATATCTTGGGGTTGTAGGATGTGTGTAGAGTGTACAGGAAGGCAAATAGGGTGGATATGTCATTTCAAGCAAAAATCAAAAAAATCATGTGTTAGATATGGGTTACACCCATCAAGAAGTAGAATACGTGGCTTGCCATTTATGCTATAATGATTAGTATAAGCAGGAGATCAATCTAAAGTTACAAACACTTTGATAGAATATTTCTCAAAGTTCTATTCCACCCATTCCAGTTCCAGTTCATTGTCAGTCCAGCCTGTAGTTTACCATACAAATATTGCGTGCTCTTTATCTTGTATTCCAGCATGCCATCGCAACAGATGCTTACCCCCATTCTAGATATTCATGTGTGGAATAACTCTACAATCTGTAGCAATACACTCTATAACTGTAACCATTTTGTGATATCCAATTGTAGGTGTACCAAGGATTGCTTCAACATTTAGAGTATATGTCCTGGCACCTGAGAGCCGGACAATGTAGAAAGCCCTGTTGATCGACATTGTAAATGTTTTCTGCTTTTGCAATGGGCTTTCTCACAAGTTTTCCAAGCTATAGTAAACAGTATCGGCTTATAATTAATACATTGACCAAAATAATATATGTCGCAAAAACAGTGCTTTAAAACTTCACGATCATTTATATTAGCCTATAGTTCATCTAGTTGTTGGCTAAATGTTGGAGGGACTGTACGATGACAGTTGAGATGGGGTGTCATCCAGTGCCTATCAAGTTGTCGTTGGCAATGTGGGGGTAGAACGGCCATTGCAAATACCTTAACCATCTTCCATGGCAATCGGTGTCCCATGTTCTCTAGACTCTCACATCACATAACATTAAATTTCTCCTGTTCCGGAATCGACAGCTGCTTCTTCTAGTGTGCTGCACTTCTTGTGTGTATTTCTCCAAGTTAGTCTCACTAGCTTCTATATAGTATACTGTAAGTTGAAGCCACTGCATGGATTGATAGTACAAGACTTGAGTGTTGTGTAGGCTTGGGTTCAGCAATCTCATTCTCTCTGTCAGTTGCGACATCTCCAAACTTCACTCTATCCAGGGTTGCACTGTTGTGGGGAGAGCATGAAAATTGGGTTTGTGTGCACAGTAGTTAAACATCTCTGCATCTGGCATTTGCTTGATTTTTTGTGTGATTGGTTGCTCAGCTGTGGGTGGTTACACTGTAATATATGTTATAGTGAATCTCAAAATACTCCCCATACATATTCTCACCCTGAGGTCCATCATCATACAATACATCTCAGGTACCCTCAGTCCTGTCTGTAGGCAATCCAGTCATCTAGTGAAGATCTTGCAGCTTGGCACCAGTACAACTACCTCATAGTATACCTGGAAAATTAGCTATTATCCTTCTAATAACATCATCTCAGCAATATGTGGAACTGCAGAAAACTGATCTTGCAATTAGATGAAACATGCTCATAGTACATAATCTTCTCTACTATCAGTATGATGTAGGCGGCAAAAGTAATAATTTGCCAGATCTGGGAGATCCAGAAGGCAAAGCACCACTTAGTGTTAACTAAATACATTTCAGCTGGAAGCAATTTTCTATCATGATGTGTCAGCCCAACCTAAATATTTTCAATAAGTTGCAAAAAGAATGCACTGGCTGAAATTCTGGAGACAAAGTATCATGTAATTATCTGGGGACAGTACAGTTTGTAGCAGCAGGGGGATTGACCCTGGCGCTGGGAGCTGGCAGTGGCAAATGATTGACTGCGTTCAGTAATTGGCTGCCATTGGCAAGTTTCGTCAATGGGGGTATAAATATTACTACAATTGCTCGAGATTTATTTGAGTTGAGATACAAGTGAGATTTAGAAGGTAAAAAATAACAAAAGGCATTCAATGAATTGCTGACGGCTGTCACAGAATGTAAAAGATTATTTATGCAATGAGGTATAATGTAATTGTCAGAATTGGGAAATACAACTTTCTGAGTTGTTATTCACTATGTTTGGAATGATAATGAAAATAAAGATATAAACCAAAGTCCACTATGAATCGAGTATACCAACATAAGGTACGAACTGCAGTTATTGGTATGACCAAAACAAAGTAGAGTTGAACAGAGCCATATAGTCACATACTAAAGTACAAGTGTATCATGAAGTAGAATCAATTGAAAGAAAAGTATATAGAACTATACACACCACAGTAATTGTTAAATTATTGCACAAATAATCAGATATTACATAGCTGTTTGGCGTTGAAGCAGGGTGTAACGGGCGGGTTCGGGCGCAGGTGATAAGGATGTTGTGGAACTGAACTCGAAGTGCGTATCGAGGGACAAGAATCAGAATATTCTTTCAAAATCGTACTATTGCTTGCTATACAAGAGAACGAG